>Ga0208767_1002207_pt1 | contig 14928 bp, 21 predicted proteins | sample VirMetDEL_Mar_21_FD_184514 | JGI IMG/M metagenome (GOLD analysis project Ga0208767, IMG submission 184514) | Aqueous microbial communities from the Delaware River and Bay under freshwater to marine salinity gradient to study organic matter... | ecosystem: Environmental > Aquatic > Marine >... | reverse complement strand
TCTGCTATCAACTACGCAACCAAACCTTCAGGTTATCACAACACTATTCTCTTTAATCTTCATCAGTCGAAAAACATCGAAGAGATGGTCGGACTGATGCGACATTATCCTGCACCATTCTATACGAGTGTAGGTTATCAGTTTCCTGCATTCCCTAAACCACAAGATGGTTACAAGAAAGGCGGTGACTATTTCCTCGGCGAGTATGCACCTCGTTTGGCAAGGGAATTGGCAGAGTGGTTGGAATCAGGTGGTAAGCGTGATCTACGAGAGATTGGCGAGTTCATGCTCGAGTGGAATGTGAAGAATGGATTGCGCAAGTACCAATTCCAATATGCAGCTGTCGTGGCTGACATTGCAGATTGGTATCCGCAGTATGTCAACTTAGAAAGCATGTTCTATTACGGTACAAATGCTGTAGAATGTATCTCATATCTTGCAAAGCCAACACAGAAGATGAAGAAGGAACAGTTCCTCGACGCCGTGATGACAAAGATATATAATGATACAGGAAGTGTACCATATAATGCTGAAGATGTATGTTGTGACTTTATTCGTTATGTTGAGAACTATGTACGCCCAGGTCCGGACTACGATCATCTCGACTATGACAATCTATGGTCATCATGTGGCATCAAAGACCATCCGTATGGTAGACAGAAGTATATGCTAGAACTTGGTCTTGTCGATACGTTTAATGGTATGAAGAATCATCCATCAGACGATGCTATTCTCAAGGCAAATAATATGAACGTGACTGAATACCAAAAACTATGTCGCTCACTTACTTCTTAGGCGAACACGAACACGACATCAAATACAACAATACTGCCGATGTTGAGTTAAAGAACGGTAAACCTGTTGAAAGTTGGCTCAAAGATTGGCCACAAGAATGTCGAACCAATAAATTCTTCGAGTTCTGTCGTGCATACGATGAACGCAAAGACTATTTGCTCAAGACAAACTACCAACAATTCTCGCATCGTCTACATTGGCACGAGTGTCCGTTTGTCGATGAGATGAAGAAAGAAACTAATCGTGTCAAATTGATCGAAGGCTGTGTCTTGTTCTCGTTTAGTAATGAGCATTGGCAAACGTTCAGAGCGTGGAAGGATCATGGCTATGATGGCATGCGAGTACGATTCTCAAACTATCGACATGCTCGCTCTGATCTCTTTCAGATTTATTATCCAAAAGATACGAAAGTCAAAGATTGGCTAATCGATACACCAAAGCACGCAGCGATTGAAATTGATAAGCTGTTTGAGAACGCAAAGCGACCGTTGACTATGATGGAGTTTGCCAAGAAGATGAACATCATCATGGTACGAGATTTTGGTTTTCGTAATGCGATGTATCCGTCAAAGAATGCAGCTCGTCATATTGCAATGACACACCCAGAATTGGTTGATCCTGACTCGTTCTTGCACGGTGGTACAGGATATTTCGATGGCTTGTCACAGATCTTTGACTGTCCACATCTCATGAGCAAGTCTAAGTATGAGATTGATGAGGATGGCCAATACGTCCCTATGAATAAATGGGCAGAGATGCAGGTACAACATATGGATTATTTAAAGAATCACCCGAATAATCCCATACACACTCATCAGTACCTTAATTTAGAAGACAAATTATGTATGCATTATAAGTTCATGTCGATGAAACTCGGTGAGAAGAAACAAACGAAGATGATCCCGTACGATTGGGTTTATCCAGAAAAATGGTCATTAAAAACTAATAGGTACGATCGTGGCGCACAATAATCATATCATAGATGGAGTAAATAAGGATGTCGGCATCTTCGGATACGAGGCTGCTAAAGACTACTATTTGGAGATGTGTGATGGATGGACACCATACAATGATGACCCGGTTGTCAAAGTACATGACGGAGTGCGAGTTGTCAGGGACGACCTTATACTTGGAACAAAAACTCGAGCTGGTGATCTTCTTGCTGCTCGTTGCCCGTCTGATACCATGGTTTATTGTCAGCCTCGGACTGGTCTTGCCGGCGTATCTCTACTTGACGTAGCTAAACATCATGGAAAGAAGGTGAAGTTGTTTATGCCTTCTTCGAAAAGAGTATCATTGCATCAAGCTTGTTGCATTGAGCGTGGTGCTGATGTAGAATTTCATCGCATTGCAGCGATGCCTAACCTCAATAAAAAGGCGAAAGAATATGCTGAACGAACTGGCACGTACTTCATCCCCCTCGGACTCAAACACGAACTCGCCACTGCGGGAATCGTATATGCGGCTAGTAAGATTCCTGAGCCCGAAATCGTATACGTCGCTATCTCTACTGGTGTTCTTGCAAGATCTCTTCAGATTGCATGGCCCAATGCTACCTTCCGCTGCGTTGCTGTTGCTCGGAACCTTAAAGCAGGCGAGTTAGGTCGAGCTGAAGTCATATCAGAACCGCTTGCTTTTACTCAGTCAGAGAAGAAAGAAAACTTACCTCCGTTCCCTACCATCGACACATATGATGGTAAAGTGTGGAAGTACATACCTAAAAATACCAGTCAGGACATACTTTTCTGGAACGTAGGCACAGAACCTGTTTTACAAGATGAGACGATTTATGATAGAATAGATTCATATCGTCAATGGGAAAAAACAAATGTGGTTTCCTAATATTGTATCTGCTAAAATTAATGATCTAGAAATTAAAATAGACGATTCGATCGTCGGTCTTTTTATAAAAAATGAATTGTATATGAGTTATGATACTCGATATACTCATGCTAAAAACGATATTGTATCACACAATTATTTAGCTCGTGGCCATGTGATCGCAACTGGTATGGGATTTTTGATTAGAGAAAAAATATTGCTAGATAATCCACGTGTTAACAAGTTGACAGTACTAGAACTGAACTCAGATTTGATAGAATATCACAGAAGATACAACAAAGAAATTATTGATAGAATAGAAATAATTAATTGTGATGCTAATGAATATAAAGGATCGTGTGATGTGCTATTAGTAGATCATCACAATCTTCCGGAAAAAGGTGATTATTGGATAAATTTTGATAAGTGTACTAAAAACATACAGCACGAAGTAGCTTGGTTTTGGCCTATAGAAGCCATGGTCAACGATTATAATCATTACAAAAATTTATTACAATGGTGGCCCACATTACCTAATTTATCAGAAGAAAAATTTAATGAATTTAAAGAAATGTCAAATATATGGTGGAATTCATGAAAGGTTTAGTTGCTTGTCCGTTTAATGTAATGTCTAAATCAATGGACAGTCATCGTGCTGCTCAAGGTGTTATCTATGCTAGTCAGCTAAAAGAAGCTGATCCTTATCGAAGTATAGACATCTGTATGTCTGGGTTTCTCTACAAAGAAGATTGGGACCAGTACGATGAACTATACGTATATCATGGGAATGATTGGGGTGGCTCTCTGAATCTGTTTGGTGGACTGCAAAATTATAGTGGTATCTACAATTTCGTCAATTTCTCAAAGTTTAAAGGCACAGTGTACTCGCTTGTTATCGATATGGTCGACTACTATGCTATTATGAAAGAGAAACTTGATAAGGCCAAAGAGAAAGGTCAAGAGTACAACGCTGAGTGGAACGAAGTCGATTGGGATAATCTCAAGCGCATGTGTATAGAAGCCAAGACAATCGATCCAAATGCATTGAATCCGTCTCGTAAGATTGCTATCGGTGATAGTCATGCTATTTGCATGTACCGTCCAGGTTGGCAAAACATCTCAGTGCCATTCAAGACATTACACGGCGCATTAAAAGAAGGACTCGATAGCTTTATACCTACAGGCGCATATAGCGAAATCGAATTTTATTTTGGTAATATCGACATTCGTCATCATCTCTGTCGTCAAGATAATCCAGAAATAGCAACCAAAGAACTTGTTGCGAAGTATATCGAGCAAGCGAGAGGCATAGCAGATCATTATAATGCACATGTCCGCTTGTATGAACCACTACCTATAGAAAATCCTAGTCGTAAGATTCCAAAAACTGGTTGGCACAAAGGTGCACCATTTTGTGGTGATTGGGCATCACGTAACTTCATTCGTAAACTCTTTCGTGAAGAGATTCGTAAACATGAAACTGCCGAAGTTTCTTTGTATGAGTGGGTAGGGGAGATGATAAATAACAAAGGTGAGTTAGATTTTGAATATATGGAAAAACCCCAGTCCGTACACCTCTCTCGTCGATGGTATCCACATTGGCAAGGTTACGAGTACAGCCACGCTCCATACATCGAGTACACACCAATACCCGAGTCTGCAAAGAGAACTAATTCTTTGGAGGATTTTTTTGCTTAAGGTAATTGTAAATTGTGACGTACATGTGCCTGATAAATTAGTGCATAAATATTTAAGGTATATGAAAAAGAATGGTCTAAAGAGCACATCATTTTATTTTCAAAATAAGCCTGTTTACATTTACGTAGAAACATGGTAGGATATTTAAAAGTGAGGATATATCATGGAAATTAACGTTCCAGTTGAAGAATTGCGTAAACACAAATTGTTTATTGCTACACCAATGTATGGAGCTCAATGCTCTGGCATGTACACACGAGCTATGGCAGATTTGTCAGCTAAAATGGCAAGATATGGCATACCGCTGCAATTCTATTACTTATTCAATGAGTCATTAATTACACGAGCGCGCAATTATTGTGTTGATGAATTTATGCGATCTGATTGTACGCATCTCTTGTTTGTTGATTCTGATATCGGTTTTAAATCCGATGATGTTCTAGCAATGTTAGGATTAGCCATACAAAATGCAGATGAGTATGATGTATTGTGTGGTCCATATCCCAAGAAAACAATTTCTTGGGAAAAGATTGTACAAGCTGTAAATTCTGGTGTAGCTGATGAAAATCCTAATACATTAGAAAATTATGTTGGTGATTATGTATTCAATCCAGTAAAATCAAAGGCTATTAAGATTAGTGAGCCTGCTGAAGTAGCAGAAGGCGGTACTGGATTTATGTTAATTCAAAAAAGGGTATTCGAAGAATATGCTGAGAAATATCCTCAATTCATGTACAAACCAGATCATGTACGTACTGAAAAATTTGATGGTAGCCGTGAAATCATGGCATATTTTGATGCATTGATTGACGATAAGTCGCAGAACTTGATGAATGAAATTACATCATTCTACGATAAAAATCCCGATGCATCCAAAGATGATGTGATTGAATTCTTGTCCGATAAGAAGACAGGCATTCATCAAGAAACATATTCGAATCGATACTTGTCCGAAGACTATATGTTTTGTTATAATGTAAGACGTATGGGAAGGAAAGTATGGATGTGCCCATGGATTCAACTGAAGCATGTCGGCTCTTATACATTTGGTGGTTCGCTGGCGCATATTGCATCAATTGGTGCAAGTGCAACAGCTGATCCTAAAAAACTTGGCAAGAAAAAGTAGGAAACTATATTATGAAACTCAATACACGTACTATTCAAGTACTCAAAAACTTTGCGTCTATCAACCCGTCCATTCAGTTCTCTGAAGGTACGAATTTGAAGACTATCTCACCCAACAAGACGATGATGGCCAAAGCCAAACTCGAAGATATTATTCCTTCGACTTTTGCCATCTATGATTTGTCTCGTTTTCTCGGTGTTGTATCATTGTTCGAAGATCCAGAGTTTGGTATCGAACCAAATATGGTCAATATCACCTCACCTGGTCGAAAGGTTAGTTATACATTTGCCGATCCTTCTACCATCATCACACCACCCGATCGAGAGATCGTATTGGAAGATCCTGATGTCGTGTTCGAACTCAAGCATGAAAACTTTGCTGAGATCATGAAAGCACTCGGAGTCATGTCATTCCCTGATCTCGTAGTTGTCGGCGAAGATGGCAAGATTTTCTTGCGAGCTACTGACACTAAGAATCCATCTTCTGATAAATATGACATTGAAGTTGGAACTACCGATCGTACCTTTACCGCAGTTTTCAAAACAGAAAACGTTAAGATCTTGCCGTCCTCCTACACGGTAAGTCTTTCCTCGAAGGGCATTTCTCACTTTGTGTCCGACGATGTAGAGTATTGGATCAGCCTCGAAGCTAACTCAACCTTCGAGTAATACGATCAAAAGGGGGCACGGAACAGCTTGACGTGTCTGCCATGCGCGAAGGGATGGGGCGACTGGCATTTTTATTTTATGAAAGTAGGTGATTTATGCGTGATGATTTTTTATGGGTCGAGAAGTATCGTCCCAAAACTGTAAGTGATACAATTCTACCTAACGATCTCAAAAAAACTTTTCAACAGTTTGTCGATCAGGATAATATTCCAAATCTCATCCTCACTGGTGGCCCCGGTGTAGGTAAGACGACAGTTGCTCGAGCAATGTTAGAAGAACTCGACTGCGACTACATCGTCATCAATGGCTCGATGAATGGCAACATCGATACACTTCGTGTAGAGATTCAACAATTTGCTTCGTCAGTCTCGCTCAGTGGTGGTCGTAAGTACGTCATCCTCGACGAAGCAGACTACCTCAATCCAAACTCAACTCAACCAGCACTTCGCAACTTCATGGAAGAATACTCCAAGAATTGTGGATTCATTCTGACTTGTAACTTCAAGAACAAGATCATTGAACCTCTTCACTCTCGATGTAGTGTGATTGAGTTTAAGATCGCCAAAGAAGACAAACCAGATATGGCAGCTCAACTCTTCAAGCGAGTCATCAATATTCTCAAGACCGAGAATGTAGACTTCGATCAAAAAGCAGTTGCCGAAGTAATCAGTAAATATTTTCCAGACAACAGAAGGATACTCAATGAACTCCAACGATACTCAGCTACTGGTCGTATTGATGTTGGTGTACTTGCCAATTTGCATGATACTACACTACAAGATCTCGTCACTGCGCTCAAAGGTAAAGACTTTACAACAGTGCGTAAGTGGGTCTCAGACAACTCAGACGTAGAAGCAGCTACCATCTTTCGTCAGATCTATAACAAATGTTCTGACTTTATGAAACCTGGCAGCGTACCTCAACTCGTTCTCATCCTCGCCGATTATCAATACAAGGATGCATTCGTTGCTGATCATGAGATCAACATGACTGCATGCCTCACCGAGATTATGGTCAATTGCGAGTTCTCATAATGTGGAGAATTTGGGCCAAATCACTCGGCGAGAAAGTAGGCGAAACAGATACACAGGCAGATGCAGTAGCAGTCATCAGGACTTTCTGGTGGCTTCTCCATGTGGTTACCTGTTTTTTTATAATCATACATAACGGTCGTAATTTAGGATGGTGGTGATGTTTAAGAGAAAGCCAAAGAGAAAATGTCAAACACCGAACTGTAGTAATGTACTGCCAGAAGAACCAGCTGTAATATACGTAGGTGAGTATGCGTTCGATGTTTGTGAAGAATGTGAGAGATTGATGGACATTATACAAGAAAAAACGGAGGAGCACTATGGCGACAAGTCCATTTGACTATCTCAACTCCATCAATGTCACAAAAAAGAATATGATGCGAGACACTGAGAACGATGCTCTCGCTGAGAAAGACTACAACGCCTTTATTGTCAATCGAGGTCTGTCATACTTCCAAGATACTGTCACCATCGCAAATGAGATGAATATCCACCACGAGCTCGACCACCTCCTTCAATACGAGTTTCTTATAAATATTGTCAGACCACGAAAAAGATTCTCGAAGTGGTTTAAAAAAGAGCAAGACAGTGATGTGGAAGCAGTTGCAGAGTTCTATGGCTACAGTAATGAGAGAGCAGCACAAGCACTAACTATCCTGTCTGATGAGCAAATAAGAAGAATAAAAGAAAAATTAGAAAAAGGTGGTTAAGTATGAGTGCGGTAGAATCTCTAGTTGAAGTTACCCTCCAGAGTCAAGACGATTTCCTCAAGGTACGTGAAACACTTACACGTATCGGTATTGCATCTCCGAAAGAAAAGAAACTATATCAGTCATGTCACATTCTTCATAAGCGTGGCAAGTACTATATCGTTCACTTTAAAGAATTGTTTGCCCTCGATGGCAAGCCTACAAATTTCTCTGAAGAGGACCAAGGCAGACGCAATACAATTACGAAGCTTCTATCAGACTGGAATCTCATCTCAGTTGTAAACGAAGGAAGCATCGAAGATCCAGCAGCCCCCATGAACCAGATCAAAATCATTGCCCATAAGGACAAGAATGACTGGGAGCTGGTGGCCAAGTATAATATAGGCAATAAGAAGAAGTGAGCGCAAGTTATTGATTTTCTTATGAAAAAAAATGTAACTAGTCGGCATGTACAACCCAAGCCCCATATAGTAGAATGGGCATCTAAATTGGAGATTGTATGACTACAGTATACACCAAAAAGCTTACTCCTGTCCAGCGCAAGTTGGCTCGGGATCTTATTCCTTTCTGTGTTAAGAAACTCATGCCTCGTATTAAAGATTTGCAGATCACTGTTGTTGGTGTCAAAGATCTAGTAGAAAACGAAGGCATACACGCAGACGTCATCTACGAATATGTGGATGCAGTTGTTCGACCGAAAGACTACACTATTCGAATAGATCTTGTCGATGATCTGCAAGAATTCGTACGTGTCATCTGCCACGAAATGGTCCACGTCAAACAGTGGGCCCGCGGCGAGATGTACTCGTATGATCGTCATCCTAATCTGACTCGTTGGCATAAGCAAAAGATTGACCACGATAAGATGGATTACTTTGATCAACCATGGGAAATCGAAGCTCATGGCCGCGAAGAAGGCCTTACGGTCTCTTTCTTACAAGAACATGAAAAGTGGGCAGGATTTGTCTATGGAATTATTGAAGATTATAAAATGCAGCGACCAAAGCAAATGGTACTCGACCCACGTTGGTGAGACATTTCCTCTAATCGAAACATTTCCAAAAGAATATTTAACACGTCAAAAACCTGATGCCGAATTCGGCGTAAGGTTCTTGAACTATATTGCTAAAGAAGATGCTGAGATAGTTCATGAATGATGATGTAATAGTAAAAGCGATGGAAGAATGTGGTGAACTCGTTCAGGCATGTTCTAAATACTTAAATCGTGGGGGAAAACGAAACGAAGTTAAAGTGATCGAAGAAGCCGCTGATGCTCTCGTTATGATAACTGCTCTACTACAAACACTCGAAATTGATGAAGATAAATTCTTTAGACGAGTTGAGAAGAGTAAGAAGAAATTTGACAAATACTATGAAGGAGATCTATAGTATGCTACGTAAAGTTTTACCTGATGTCACGTTTAAAACACGTGTACGTGATGAATCAATTGGCGGTGACAATCCTTACCGCTGGCAAGATGTAACCACAGAAGAACTCTTCGCAGATAAGCGAGTCGTTTTGTTCTCTCTGCCTGGTGCATTTACGCCTACTTGTTCAACATATCAATTGCCTGATTTCGAAATGCTATTTCCAGCGTTCGCGACGAAAGGTATTGATGCAATCTATTGTCTGTCTGTTAATGACTCGTTTGTGATGAATGCATGGGCAAAAGATCAGAAGTTAAAGAATGTGCAAGTCATTCCTGACGGAAGTGGCGAGTTTACTCGAAAGATGGGTATGCTAGTCGACAAAGATAACCTCGGTTTTGGTCAGAGATCATGGCGCTATGCGTTAATTGTCAACGACAAGACTATCGAAGCTGAATTCATAGAACCTGGTTTTGAAGACAACTGTGAGTCTGATCCTTATGGTGAGTCCGCGCCTGGAAATATTTTGGAGTATTTAAATAATGAGTGATATAGTAACATTAGTGACAGCAGGCGGCGAAATGGTTGGTCGCTTGAAAGAAGATAATGACATGGGTATCACACTCGAATCGCCGCGGGCATTCGTACAAACAGAAAAAGGTGTAGGATTTGCGCCGAGTGTTTGTCTTACTGGCGAGCGTGAACCAAAAGAAATAACATTCAATAGATCGGGTGTAATTCTAATGTGTAACTCAAGTGAAGAAGTTTCTAAAATGTGGTTACAAGCAACAACTGGTTTAGTAGTGTGAGTATGTTTATACGTGACAAATTAATCCTTACTGACTGTGATGGAGTCATGCTCGATTGGACTTATTCTTTTGATCAATGGATGAAACGTCACGGCTATCGTATTCAAAATTACAATGAATATGATATGGGTAAGAAGTATGATATAGGTTTTGCTGAAAAGAAGAGACTGACTCGTATGTTTAATGAGTCTGCTTCTATTCGTAAGCTACCACCTCTACGAGATGCTATCAAGTATATTCGTAAATTACATGAAGAGCATGGTTATGTATTCCATGTAATCACATCATTAAGTGATGACGAGTACGCCCAACATCTGAGAACTAAAAACCTTTGTGAGACGTTTGGTCATACTGTCTTTGAAAAGTATGTGTACCTTGACTGTGGTGCTGATAAGGATGAAGCGCTAGCTAAATACAAAGATACAGGTTGTTATTGGATCGAAGACAAACCAGAGAATGCGCTTGCTGGCAAAAAAGCTGGTTTAGAATGTTTGCTAATGGCACACGGTCATAACACAGATTGTTTTGATGTACCTCGTGTACAAAATTGGAAAGAGATTTACGAGATCATTATTGGATAATGCACATCACAGATAAAAAATATCCGATTGGTTATAATGTTTTGTATGACGGGCCTACCGAAAATATAAGTGGCACCAATATAGAGAAATATTTTGACGATTTTAAACACGTCAGAATGGTACCATTTTCAGTTATTTGTCAACGAATACCTACCTTAAAAACAACAGGCGAAACTCATTTTGGCCGTGACCTAAATGATTATTTTCGTCATAGTGGAGATCCGGATCTAGAAAAATATTCAACATCTACAGAACTAGGCAACGTTGATACGCACTATCGAAAATTTGTGAAGATGCATTGGTTGATCAACGATGTACTACAAAATGGAGTAGATGATCCAATTACAGGTGTAGTTTATGCTAATCTATCAGACAAAGATGGCAAGATAGAATACGGTTTACATGTACATCCTGGTAGTTTTAGAAAAAATGCCTTTAGAATAATGAACAAGGATATATGGGTAATTTTATTTGATGCATTCGAATTGTTTCCTGATTTTAAAAAAGTATCATTACGAGAAATATTTACATACTATAAAGAAATCGACAATGTTGACATCAGTATGATTCATCATGATGGTAATTTGATGTGTCCACAAATATTGAACAATACGAAGGGTAGCAAACATACTCGTATGATGGATAATACTCGAGCGTGGGAAGAAAAAATACGACACATGTTCTATGATAAGCAGTTGAAAATTTTTATTGGTTATGATAGCACTCACGATGATGCATCAGAAAATTGTAAAAATTCTATCTTAAGATATATCCCTGATAATATCGACATACAATATTTGGACGTATCAAAAATAGATGGTTGGACAAGAGAATATAAAGATCAATCTACAGAATTTTCATATTCTCGTTTTTTAGTACCGTACTTGTCTAACTATGAAGGAGTAAGTATTTTCTGTGACGATGATTTTATTTTTACTGAAAATATTTTAAACACTTTATTGTTTTTAAGTCCAGAACATTCAGTGGCTTGCGTTAAAAATAATTTTGAAAAAAAATACGATACAAAGTTTACAAACGTCAAAGATGTATGGTATGATAAGAAATTATGGTCAAGTTTGATGGTGTTTAATAACAGCCATGATGATTGTAAAAAATTAACACTTGAGTCGGTGCAAACACAAACTGGCAAATATTTACATCAATTTGAGTGGACGACTGAAGACAAGATAGGAGAAATTCCACAAAAATGGAATTGGTGTGAAGGATACAGTTCTATACATGACATACATGATATGTGTGGGTTACATTTTACACGTGGTGGCCCATGGATTAAAGACATGGATTGTACAGACATTCAAGGCCTCGAAATTTATGATATGTACAAGTATAGAAACACTAAAATATGGCAAAGATCTATACTCGATATCACCAAATATTACAAGATCGAATGGCCAGAAGATGAAAAAATTACTCAGATATTCTGTGAAGAAATAAATAGAGATGTTCGCTGAAGTTTGTATTAGGAAGTTTGGACGCGGGTTCGACTCCCGCCGCCTCCACCAATTTTGCAGTACCCAGTTTCGGGGGCGTTATGGATTCGACAGACAACTGAAAGCAAATGGAGAACCGTCCATGAACGCTGACGTAAAACGGTGGTTCAACCAAATAGTTGCAAATGATGACAACTACTACGGTGATTACGCACTAGCTGCATAATCCCGCGGGGCGGCCACTGCCTTGTTATCCAAGTGTGGCATTTTTTTTGCTATGAAGCAAGGAGGAGTTTATGTATAGGCTATTACTTGTTATAATGTGTATGGTATGGTCAGAAGCTGCAGCTTCCGACGAGTGGATGCAAGATGAGATTGATTGTCTTGCAAAAAATATCTACTTTGAGGCGAGAGGAGAATCTCTGACCGGTAAAATTGCAGTCGCTAATGTCACGATGAATCGTGTAGAACACCATAAGTATCCTAGTACAGTTTGTGGTGTAGTGACTCAAGCGAAGTGGTACACTAATTGGAAAGGCAATCGTTTACCTAAACGTAATCAATGTCAGTTCAGTTGGTTTTGTGATGGTAAGGCAGATGTACCTGTCGATATGAAAGCATATAAAGATAGTGTACGTGTAGCAGAAATAGTGTATCGCGGCTATCGAGATCTGACAGACGGGTCGTTGTTTTATCATAATACAAAAGTCGAACCATATTGGGTCGCTTCGATGGTTAGAACAAAGAGCATAGGTGCTCACGTATTTTACAGGTACGATAGATGAAAAAAATCTTGTTAGCACTACTTTTACTTTCTGGTTGTGGAGGTGGTGGTAGCGATTCTATTCAAGAAGATACGGTGGTTATTCCACCTCCTCCAAACAATCCAGATGCTGGTACTATTTTGGAGACAACGTGCGAAGGCACGACACTCATCGAAACCATTGCTGATGGCAATGGTGGTTCGACAACAGAAGAAACTCCAAACTCAGAACAATGTGGCTACGTAGCACCACCAGTATTTGGTACTCCACTTAATGATCCATATTGTGCCAACAGCGCGGCTGATCGTTTTCAAGAGCTTCTGAATACAATTCAAAATCTCGGCAAATATGATAAAGTACAAGATTTTGCCGACGGAGAAGGTGGTTCATATTCAGAAATAGTAGAGACTGACGTAGAAGAATGTGGTTATGTACCAGCGCCTGAAGCAGGTACTTTACTTGGCGATTCTTATTGTGCCGGCACATTAACACCCGAAGAATACGATCCGCTGTTTGAGAGTATCAATCACTTATTACCAGAAGATAGACTGCAAGATTATGCAGACGGTGAGGGTGGATCGTATTCCGAGCGAACTGTACACCTCGATCAATCATGCTTTGTACAGATGGAAAAACCTGATGACTGTCCTACAGATCCGACTGACAATAATGATTCGCGATATGATTATCTGACTTGCGATGGTGTTAAACAAAGAACTGGTGTAAGTTTCCCATATCAACCAAGATCTGAACACACTGGAAGAGCAATCATTGATATGTTGTTTGTTGTTGACACAGCATTGACCGAAGAAGATCGCGATGGTATGACAGTAGAGGAGTTTGTAGATAAACAAATCTATGAATCAAATCATATGTATATGGTGTCAGGCACATACACACTTATTCGTCGAGCAGGTATCATAATGGTTGATGTAGCACCAGGTGACCTCTATCGTCAATACTCTGCATTCTTTAATGAGCGATATGAGTTTCAAGGATTGAGCGAATGGCAACGCGAAGCACAAGCCGATTTAGCATTTCTGTTTAAGAAACGCCCCGAAGAACCAATCGCGTGTGGTGTTGCTAACTTAGATGCAACTCGTGGTATTGATAAGACGAGAGGTATTACACAGTGCTTCCATAACAGTACATTTCAAGAATATGAAATTACACGTTATTACCAACGAGCACATGAAACATTCGCTCATGAGATTGGACATCTATTAGGTGCTCAACACGAATATAATGACGTTAGAGGTGATTGGGGTCTTTTTGAATATTCATATGGTCACCACTTAGAAGGATATAATCCACAAGTAGATAATCCTGATTACGAAGGTGTCTATGGTGGGTTCGGTACGATCATGACTTATGCTGACTTGCCGACAGGCCGATTTTCAGACTATAATGTTAGATGTACTTTCGGTGAAGGTACTGGTGAATACGAAGGGCAATCAGTACCATTGGGAACAACTGGTGGATGTTTTTGTTTGGATCCAATAGAAGATCAACCACCACCTACAAATAATGCAGAGACTATTCTGAGAACAAGATATATAATGAGTCAGCTGCACGAAATGGAGCATAGTGTACAATTTTCACCAGCTTTGTATAATATGGAAATGGATGGATTAACAATAGAGGAAGATCCAGAAATTTGTTTATTCTAATGGAATATGATTATGAAAAAGAGAAGCTACACAGCAGAGACAGTTAGGTCTCTACAAGGTTCTGTACAAATTGAACATACGCTTGCAAAAATGGGGGCAAGCAAGCTGCGTAAACTTTTTGAAGAACACGATTACATCAACACATTCGGTGCATACAATGCTCAACAAGCTATTCAACACGTCAAAGCAGGCCTCAAAGCAATCTATTGTTCAGGATGGCAAGTCGCAGCAGCTGCCAATTCTGACGGTGCTGTCTATCCTGATCAAAGCCTTTATTCTGTTAATAGTGTTCCTAACGTTGTGCGTAATATTAATTCAGGCTTCAGACGAGCTGATCAAATCTCAGTATCCGAAGGAGGACCAGGATTTGACTTTGCACCAATCATTGCAGACGCTGAAGCAGGGTTCGGAGGAGTCTTAAATGCTTACGAATTGG
>Ga0208767_1002205_pt1 | contig 14930 bp, 14 predicted proteins | sample VirMetDEL_Mar_21_FD_184514 | JGI IMG/M metagenome (GOLD analysis project Ga0208767, IMG submission 184514) | Aqueous microbial communities from the Delaware River and Bay under freshwater to marine salinity gradient to study organic matter... | ecosystem: Environmental > Aquatic > Marine >... | reverse complement strand
AACAATGCTTTCATAATCCCCATTGTTATTTGTTGTTACAGCATCTTTTTGTCTAAGTTCTAATGTGTAAGTATCCATATATATACTTATAAATTAGAAAAAATAAAAATGAAATAAATTAAGAATAAATAACATTATATCTTCCGTCTGTTCTCATAACAACTTGTTTATCTACTTCACCAAATAGATTAAGTCTTATGCGCTGGTTAAGACTGTCATCACCTTCAACTCCAGTTCTATCAACCTCAACAATAAGTTCATCTACCCTTTCTTGAATATCTAAACCAGTGTAATCTAATTGACCCATAATAGAAGCACCATTGTCAATATAGTTGTTACCCTCAGCAAGGAAAGTTTCATTCTGACCCATTAAAACATTGACTTCACCATAAGTATCAACAAGTTCACCTAAACGCTGATTGTGACCAGACCAACCTGTGCGTGTTAATTTATTAGCACCATTGATACGGACTTGATAGTTAGATTTATATAATGATTTACTACCTTGGTCAGCATAACCTAAGTTAGCATTACCAGAAACCCAAGTTGAAGAATCAGTTGGAGTTTGAACCATAAGTAGTTTATGAAGCATTTTACCATTGAAACCCTTAACCATATTTGAATTAGATTGTGCCTTAGTTCCAGTTACTCCAGTAATTGCTGGAAGGTCAACTGAATCATGTTCTACTGGTCTATATGAAACACCGTTGTAGTTACCCATAATTTTATCACGAGTTTCACTTGGGTTGAATTCATCAGCAACTAAAACACATTCTTCATAAGTTGAAAGTGTATGCGTGATATCTTCTTGAACCATATTCTTTAATTCATTAGCATTCTTCCAGTTAATAACAAGTCTAAGAGAACGATAAACATTTGTTGGAAGTGTAAGAGCAGCCCTTAAGAATGGTAAGCAATCATTGAGCGCAAGCCAACTCTTATTATCAGTTGTGTTATTTGGTGCTTGAGTTCTTACTTTAATATCATCTTTAGGGTATGAACCATCTGTTTGGACATCTTGGTTACCAGAAGCAACATAACCTAAATCATTACTAACTGTATAACGATTTAATGAAAGATTAGTGTCGTTATCGTGATTGACATTTTTCCAACCATTATAAATTGATGCTTCTAAAAGTTGGTCTAAAAGTTGGTTACCATCATATAATTGAATAGATTTAATACAACCATAAGAACCAACTAATCCATTAAGTTTTTGTGCTGGAGTTGAAGAAATACCACAGTTTAACAATCTTAATGAACTTAAATAACAGGTATCAGGATTGAGTCTGAATTCACTGCGAAATTTGGCTCTTTCAAAAACTGGGTCTATTAATCTAGTAGTTATACTTGAATTGTAAAGTTCCGCCATTATATATATAATAGTTTTAGAGAAAAAAAAATAAAAGAATAATTATTTATTTTTTTATTATTAAAAAAAAATTTATGCGTGTTTATACTTTAATGATAGAATGGAAATACATGTAAATAATCATATTCTGAGCTTGTCCAGAAATTCCACTTTGTAACTGTAAATTGAATTTTTGGTTACGAAGGTCAATGAAATCATCAAAATCAAGACCAGCACCGAAACCATCATTATCTGCTAAGTTATAAGTAGTTAAAGCATTCTTACCAGTATCATAGAAACTATCAATATACCTTGAAATAATTTCTTCATAATCCCTTAATAAGAAGGATACTAATGAGTTAGTGCTATCATTGAATAAGAATTGAAGTTCTGTAAGATTTGGAACTTTTGCTAGTTCTGTATTATTATTCTTAGCAGTATTTTCATTTTGCTGAACTTGGAATGATGCGCTCATACGGTCACAAATTGCTGGGACTTTAACACCAATGTTTGCGAATGAAGATTCAATAGATTGTTTGAGATTTACAATAGTTCTCATTACTACAGCATCGTTCATTGATGGGTCTTCTGGGACTGATGTGAAAGATACTTTAAGATTACTAATTGAATAAGAAACTGTATTGTTTACATCTACACCATAAAGTGCTGAAAATACTCTTCCAAGATTGACTGTTAACCTAATAGCACCAGTTTTTGAATAACCTAAGACTGGACTACCAGAAGCATTATTTAAGCAGATTTCTGGTTTAATGCTAAAATCTGGGTTAAGTGGGGCAAGATTTGCTGTAGTGTTATCTGGTGGAACAGTTCCTTTTAAAATAAGGTTAGTCATGTCATCTACTGGAGCTAAAAGTTCGCATACATTAGAACCATTATTCATTTGGTTGACACCTTTTCTTCCTGCGTTTTTCATTTTTACATATCTAGGATATTCAGTTAAGTTTTCAATTACATTTCCACCATTGAAAAAACTTGTTGTGATAGATTCAATAAATGCGTGTGCGCCTACTAATCTATCTAATTTAATATCCTTAGCAACATTTGTAACATCACTGAGAGGATTTCCTCCAGCGGTAACTGAAAGGTCACCAATGATTCTAACTGAATTTAAATTCATAGCACGACCTTCAAAAGTTAACTGAAAATCAATATTGTCATATTCGCCAAATGAAGCCTTGTTGTTTTCTGGGATAACAGAGTGATATGTCCAATTATTCATTATATATAATACTTTTAGAGAAAAAAATAAAACTTAATTATTTATTTAATTTTCTTTTTTGAAAAAAGAAAGCAAAAATTAAAAATAAAAAGTAACCTAAACTTCAATAACTCTTGGAAGTTGTTTGAATATAGTTAATTTCTTAACACCAGCACCTACTGCGTCAATATTAACTTGGAGATATTTCTCTCTTTCACTTTGGAATAGTGGATTAGCAATAACAGTTGTTTGAGTATTTTGACTGTCATAGACATTATCCCAATCTGAGGTGTCTTGACCCATGTTTTCGCTGAGTAACTTAAGTCTAGTTCCCATATTTCCAAGGGTCATATTTAACCTATCGTAATATAAAGGAGATTCATAAACTATTGGTCTATCAGTCATATCTAAATTATTTAATCTAAGTCTAAAAGAAGATATTTGTCTATTAACTGAAATTAAATCACTATTATCAGTTGGGAATGCTATAAGGACATTCTTAGCATCTGGTTCAATTTGATATTGATTCTGGAATGATGTAAGACCTAAACCATTAGTTTCTTCAGTTGAAAAAGTATCAAATCTGATTTCATCAAGACCAACTGGATTTCCAACTCGTTTAATTACTAATTCAGCAAAGTTTACCTCTACTGAAGTAGCAACATTAATTGTAGTTGGTGTAGAAGCGTCTTTATAGTATGGAATTAAAGAAATATCAGTATAAGTTTTACCAACTGCTAAATTACCCCATGATTCAGTGAAAGAAATCTTTAATACTCCACCATTATCTTTATCCCATGTAATATTGTCAATAACAACTCTTTTATTAGCTATATTACTTCCCCCTCCATCTGTATGCGTGGCAGAGATTTCAAGGGCTTGACCAACCCAGAATGGAGAAAGGTCTAAGTTAGTGAATTTAGTTTTGGTTGTTACTTCATTAGCATCACCATCAGCAGTTATATCTTCCATAAGTTTCAAGTTTTGACTTGCCCATTCAGTTGCTGGGTCTACCATTCTAACTACTGATTCCATTCTGTCACGATTGAGTTCAAAATGAAATCTAAGTGTTCCTAATTTAGAAAGGTCACATTCTGGGGCTGCGTCACAGAAACCAAATAAATCAGCAAGAGAAATTTGAATTGGAGCAATGTCTAAGTTTCTACTCTTAAGTCCACCAGTTTTATTAATTTCCCTAAATATTGGAAATCTGTTTTTGTTAACTGGGTTAATATATTGAGTAGCATCAATGTATGAATTACAAGCAGTTTCCCTTTCACTTCTATCATAGGTAGAAACAAGTTGCCTATATTGGTCACACCTGCGAAGGTTCTCTATTTGGCCTCGTTGGTCACTTCTTACATGACAATTTTTGACTAAAGCTGCGTTAACGAATTTTGGATAAGTGTGAGGGCCTGCTCCGTCCATTTTCCACCTTAAACCAACTGAATAAATACCTTCACCGCCAGTTGTGTCAGTTTCGGTAACATTGATTTTAGTGTTAAGATTAAGATAACTATCTTTAAGATTTACTACCCCCATAGAACTAGGTATAACGAAGTCAACTAAATTCTGGGAACTAGTAAAATCTCCGCCTTGAACTGAATTAATCTTTAAGAACTTGTCCATTTTATATATAATAGTTTTAGAGAAAAAAATCAAAAAGATATTTTATTTAATTTTCTTTTTATAAAAAGAAAGCAAAAATTTCAAATTAATTGTTTTGTGTCAAATAAAAAACACATTTTGACACTTTTTGACACATTTAATATACTCCTTGTTGAATTCCAGAATTGACTGCTGGAGCATCTGAAACTGCGTCTGTATGGTGACCACCAAAAATTCCACCAAGAAGTGTTCCTAATCCTGCTACTAATCCTACAACATCGGCTAAAGGGTCTTCTGGGCCACCTAAAGCGGCTTCACTTTCTCCAAATGATTCTAAAGCATCAGTTCCTATTGATTTTAAAGTTTTTGTTCCACCTTTTTCTAATGCTTTATCTACATCTTGACCAGCAGCTCTTGAAACTGATGCGTCTGCGTCACTTTCACCAGTTGGTGCTGGAGGTGTTCCACTATCGGTTGGTGGTTCTGGTTCTGGTGGTTTTGTTGGGTCTGTTGGTGTAGGTTCTCCAGAAATTGTTGCTGGTTTAGCATCTGGTGGTGGTTGTTGTCCTTGTAATTGAACTGGTTTTGGTGTTGTTGGATTTGCTAATGCTTGGTCATTAATTAAGTCACCGTCAGTTTTAGCATATTGGTCTAATATACTCCTATTTCGTAATGCTTGTCTAGGAGAAATTTGTTCAACAGATTGTGTTCCTTTCATTGCTTCACGCATAGGTGCTAGTTGGTCTAGTGGTTGGGCGTCACCTGCTGATGATGGTTGAAATGGTCTTGGAGGCGCTCTAAAATCTGGTGTAGCAACATCTTTATAATCAGTTTTACCAAAAATATCTCCTAATCTTTGGGAAGCAGATTTTTCAGCAGAGGTTGCTCCTTGTGGTGCTGTTATTTCAGATGATGGTTGTGCTTTAGAAAGAGCAGAACCTGGGTTGACATGACTAATTGGTGAATCATATAAATCGGCAGTCCAGTCATCTCCTGCTTCGGTAAATGGTTGAGGTGCTTCAGTTTGTCTAACAATTGGTTTACCACTGAAAGCATCAACTTCAACTGGGTTTCCTGCTGAATCAGTTTGAGGTGCTTTTAAAGGTGTTCTACCATCAACTACTCTTGAAGTATTTAAGGCACTTCGTGCGTCGTCTTCAATTTGGTCTGGAACTGCTGATGTGGCTCTACCAGTTGTTGTTGTTCTACTAGGAGCAAATCTTGATGCCCTTGATTGTTGAAAACCACTTCTTAATTGTTGTAAATCTTGGTCACTAACTCCAAATCTATCAGCGGCTTGTGATAGTTTTTGTTGGGCAAAAGTTTTTCCTTGTTCGGCTGCTGACCTAATACCACCAGCAACTCTACTTCTAATTGCTCCAGATACTTTACCTAATACTTTTTTAGATAAGTCTTCAATTGGTTTTCGTAACAATTCACTAGCGATTGGGTCAGTAATAGATTGGAGGGTTTCATTAAATTTATCATCTTTCCTTTCTTGTTCTGCTTTTAATTCCTCTTTATTTGCTTCATCTGCTCTAGCATCACCTAGCGCATTATTCAAATCATTCAAATCAGCATTTCTAAAAATATCCATAGTATATACATTTTAAAGAGAAAAATAATTTTGTTATTATATAATAATAGTATGGTTCACGAAATATACAAAATGAAGGATAAAAGTGACAGTTTTACTAAACCTAAAAAAGGTATATTTGACTTACCAATGAGATTATTAATTTTGGGCAAAACTGGTTGTGGTAAATCTGGGTTACTTGGAAACATGATGTTAAGAGATGATTTTTACAGAGGTGATTTTTTACCAGAGAATATATTTATTTTTTCTGGGTCAGTAAAAGGTGATATGAAACTTCATCAAATTATAGAACAACTAGAAATCCCATCTTCAAATGTATTTGACAGTTATGATGAAGTTGCTGGTAATGTAATTTATGATATGCTTGTTGATAATTACAATGAAGCAGTTAGAGAAAAACAGAAACCAGAACATAGTCTGATTATCTTTGATGACTTAGGTTTTTCTAATTTACAGCGACAAAATAAAAAGAATGATATAATGAGTAGAATTTTATGTAACGGTAGAAAATATCTTATATCAACAATAACACTTAATCAGCGCATAACACAATTATCACGCACTTGTAGAGAACAGGTTTCTGGTGCTATCATTCATAAATGTTCTAATAAAGACTTAGAATTAGTTGACGCAGATTTTAATTACTTGAAAGACAAAAAAAAGTTCAAAGACATGTTTAGAGAACATACTGAGGGTAACCACGACTTCTTGGTAGTTAATTTCAGTAACGGTAAGAAAATATATCAAAATAAAAGTTTTCAAGACATTTGTCTGTGTGAGGGACAGAAAAATGAATGTGGTGGAGTTAAAAAATAACTTTTTAAAAAGTTAATAAAACAGTTAGACTGGGACTTGAATAAATCCCCTTCTAGAACAATAAATTTTTTTGAATTTGGGAGGAGGAGCAACTTCTGGTTCTGGTGGTTTTACATCTTCTTTAACTTCTACTTCTATTTTTTTTTCTGGTTCTTTTGGTTTTTCTGGTTCCTTAAATTCAACTTTCTTTTTTGCTTTTTCTATTTGTTCTTTTAATCCTTGTTTAAACATATTTAATTCTTCTCTTAATTGCTTTATCTCAGCATTAGAACCCCCAGATTCTTTTAAAGATTTTATTTCTTCCTTTAGTGACTTAATTTCATCTTCCATTGGATTTTTTGAAAGCACTTTTTTAGCAATTTTTTCATCTAGTGCTTTTTCTTCTTCCTCTTTATCAATCTTTTTTGCTAACTTTTTCTTTGCCCTTATTTCATTTGATTTTGCTCTGGCTGCTTTTAATTGTTCACGCAATTGGGCTTTTCGTTCTTCACTCATTGGTTTGCGTGGTTTTTTGGTTTTAGTTTTGGGAACTTCTGGTTGTTCAAAATTCTCAGTATCAGACATTTATACTATTATTACAGAAAATATTTTTGTAGAAATTACTAACAACAACAACAAAAAAATTTAATTATTTTAAATGAAATAACAATTCCAAAACCTATACCAACTCCTATTAAAACTGAAAGTGGGTCAATCATTATTATTATTACATCTTTTTTAAAAAAAGATAACAAAAAATTATTTAATTTGGGGGGTTGAGGGGGGACTCTCTCCCCTTTCGTTACAAGAACTGTAACAACATATTAGACGACATTTAATTTTTTCTACCAATCTGGTCAGCGCATTAATTATTTTTTCGGTTTTACTTCTTCTTGGCATTATTTATATTATTAGGTAGATAAAAAAGTTGCTTCTCAGTTTTTTTAGGTTTCTTTACTTCTTTCTCCTCTACCTCTGGTTCTGGGTCGTAGTTTTCTTGTTTAATTTTCTCTTGTAACACTTCAATTATATTATTGATACTATCCATATATTATATAATTACAAAAAATTTTATGTATTAAAATTATAAAATGAGAAGTGACGCATTAATTAAAGCGCAAAAAAAGTATTATGATAAAAAAAAGAATGATGAAGAATATATTGATAAAAGGAATGAGAATATGAGATTGTATTATAATAATAAAAAGCAAGACCCAGAATTTCGTGATAAAATAAACAAGCGAAGTTTAGAATATTATTATAATAATAGAGAATCAATTTTGGAAAAAAAAAAAGAATATTACAGAAAAAAAAAAACTAACGATATATAAATGAACATACTGATATGTATACCAAGTAATAATGAATATGTCCACGGTAAGTTGATGACTACATTAATGAATTATGATTTTTTCAAGTTACACGCAGCCAATTATTCTATATCATTAAAAACTGGTTCTTTGATTACACGCATAAGGAATGAATATATAACTGATTTTATTTATGATAATAGGTATACCCATTTATTATTTATTGATAATGATTTGTATGATTTTGAAAATACCTTATACAAAATTTTAACAAGTGGAAAAAAAGTAATTGGTGGAGTTTATAGGAAAAAAACAAATCTTGAAGAATATAATATAAATCTCTTAAACAGCATTGATATTTCTCTAAAAAACCATATAGTTGAAGTCAAGCATATAGCAACTGGTCTTTTACTAATTGAAAGAAGTGTTATTGAACAAATGGCGTTACAATTAAAGGATAGAAGATACACGCATAACGGCAAATGTTATTTTGATTTCTTTCCATGTCTTATAAAAGATAATAGATATTTAAGTGAAGATTATTCATTTTGTGAATTGTATCGTGAAATAGGTGGTAAGGTATACGCAATATTAGATAGTGAAATAACGCATAATGGAATAATGAATTATAGAGGAAACTTTAAGAATTATCTAAATAAATTATATCTAAATAATATATAAATGAGATTGTTAAGACTTACTACTGAAAATGAAAACGCAATTTTTGATGCTACATTTAATGAAGATTTTGTAGTTCCAAAAGATGCTAAAATAGCACTTCAAAATGTATCAGTTGAAGCAAAAACTGACACTATTACAATAGATAGTCAGAACAGCACTATTCGTTATCAAGTGTCAAGTTATGGTGAAACAACTGTAACATTAACAAATGGTGTTTATACTGGTTCAAACGCAACAGATTTATTTGATGATATTCAAGATAGACTTAATGCTAATACTGGATTTGTGGAATTACTTAATAACAGAAGGGAATTAGGAATGGAATGGCGTTGTCAATTAAATAATCAACAAAAAGTAGTTATTGAATATGAACTAGGTGAAGTTGGAGAATTTGAAGAACAATGGCTATATGATGATACCAAGGTTAAAAGATTTACATCTGCTGGTGGATTATGGAGTAAATTAACAGGTGAACCAGCAGGAACTGGTGTTGATGCTAATATGATTTACCCATTTTTTATATCAAGGGGTTGTGGATTTACTCGTGGTAAAATTTACACTTTAGAAAACGCTGGAGCAACTATTGCTGATGAAAATGGATTTCTTATTGGTTTATCAAATACTTTAATTACTGACAATAGTCAATTAGAAATTGGAAATATTACTTATGGTTTAAGAGTGAATATTGATGCTGGTGGAACTAGGTCTTATGGTTGGATAGAAAACGGAGTTGAAACTCCTTCTGCTGTTACAGTTGGGTATGTAGGTGATGGAGATGTAAATAATGATTTTATTGAAGTAGAAATTAGTAATGGTAAAGTAAGGGCAAATTGTTATAAAGCAGGTATGGGTGTTACTCCAACTGTTATTAAAGAATGGGACTATACTGCTGGTAGTGAATTATATCCAGTCAATGTATTTTTTGGAGAAAGAGCTGACGCACGAATGAATAATGTTAAAGTTACTGATAGTCCATATGCTACAAGCACATTCAAAGGTGATAATAATAACCCTACTGAATTACATGCGCCACCAACACCTCAAAGAAATGCTGGCCCCAACTTTTTAGATTTAGGTTCACAATCATTGACTGAATTTTTAAATTTCGCACAGCAAAGAACGCCTTTAGGTAACATTACTGTTCCTTTAGTAAGTGCTATTTATCCAGCATCTAAAGCATTTAATCCAAAGGTTGTTGCTGATGCTTTCTTAGTTGAATTACTTAATATACCACTTGATTCATATGATAGTTTAGTAAAACAGCGCAAGAATTTATTAGCGGTCGTTCCACAAAGTGACAAAGAAGGGGTTGTTATTTATGAACCTTCAACACCATTTTTTATTGATGTCAAAAATGATACAGACCAATTATTAAGAACCATCAGAGCAAGGATTGTTAACGCAGATTATACTCCTTTTGAGATGAAAGGATTAGCCACTTTAACAATTTTAATTTCATAACTTTTTTCTTTTTATAAATTATAATGTCTCAGGATTCAACTAATATTAGATTACAAACTATTGAACAAAATTTAGTTAATGCTATAAATAGAAATTCAAATTTTCTTGGAAAAGTAACTAAGTCAAATAATGCTATTGATGAAAGTTTAAAAAATGTATCTGGAAGGGAACTTAATTTCAATGGATACGCGCAAGTTCTTTTAACTTCTGCTGGTGGGACTACTGTCAAAGCAGATACTGATTGCGTGGTTCAAGAAGACCCAGAACATAGAATGGGTTGGAATCTAACAAATAGTGTTGCTGGAACTAAATTTAATTTATATTATTTCAATGGAACCCAAGAAATAGTAACATTAAGGCAATTACAATCAGTTTATTTTAAAGCATTTATTAATGTAAATAGTGAAACTGCGTCAATGCCTTTTATTCATGTTTATACAAAACCAACTGGAAGTGGAGATGCTGGCCCTTTTTATCATTCCAAAATAGATTATGAATATGATAATGATAATATTATTGGTATTGGAGAAGAATGCGTGTTCTATGGTGAAGGTGAACCAAAGACTAAATTTACAAATAGACACATTCAATTGAATAATAAAACAGTTACTGGTGAAGGATTACTTGATGAGGAAATTTTATATTTAGTAGTTAGTAGTAATTCTGGCGCATCACAAGATGCTGTCAATGTTACATTAAATGTATTAGGTATGGACGCCAATGCTGGTAATGTAGGAACTTTTGATGTGTATAGAAATTTAGTTTTAGTAAGTGAAAGTAACTTAGTAGGAAGAGCAACTGAAGCAAAACAAGATGATATGATAACTGAATTAAAAGATATTGATACTAATACCAAGGGAATAAATGGAAAAATGTCAAAAGGCAATGATTTAACTTTATCTGAAGCGCAACAAGTGTTAGTTTATGGTGAAGTAACTAGTGGTCCAGGAACTGGGGAATTACACCCCATACATATTACAAACTCTGGTGATGTTGAAGTTGAAATTGCTGATATGGTAAAAGGTCAAGATACAATGGCGGATAGTTTTCCAGTGGTCATTGCTAGTGACCAATCAGCGGTAAATTCAAAATTAATTGGTGAAGATTACCTTGCCGTTAATAGAAATGTTAAAGTTGATACTAATGGTAAATTAATAGTTCAAGTTGATGGAGTTAGAGAAAATGGTAGCGAAACATTCACGGTAGCAGATGGAACAACTGGTTATTCTTCTTCTATATCAATGGGAACTCATAAATATATAGCATTTTATGGTGATACTGATAATACATTTAACAAAAATATTTTTATTGAATATAGTCAAGATAATGTTAACTTTTACAGAGGGGCAGGAGATAACGCAAAAATAATTATTGTTTCTGCTTCTGGTAATTTCTATGATGAGGAACATGTAACACCACCATTTATTAGAATTGCTAGACCAAATGGTAGTGGCGCATTGGAAACAATTGAATTAAAATATACTAGATTATAATCAACTTATTATTGTTTCTTAACGCATAATCAATATCTTCTTTGTTTTCATAATTATTATGGTCTTCATAAATTGTTAGCATTTTAGACTTTTTAACAAGGTAAAAATAAATAACTTTTGCCATAAACCTTTCATCGCAACCATAATTATAAGTGTTGTTACCAAATCCTTTTTTCATATGACCTACCGATTTATTATATATATTTTGTCTTTCTTTGTTTTGATGATGTTCTTGGTGATTTAAGAATTTTATCATTATATCTTTTACTTTAAAGTCAAAATCTTTTTGAAGGAATTTCAATTGACTACATAATAAAGATGAATACTTTTTAGCAGTTTTTTCTTTATCTACATAAAAGGTATTTTTACCACTGGCCAAGTAACGGCAATTATTATTTTGTTTCATCATAAATTTATGAATATGAATTGAATCAATATCAATATCAGCAATAATCGTTTCTTGCGCTAAATCAATAGATAAAAATCGCCAGAACATTCCTATAGCACCCACTGAATGCTTGAATGTATATATATTAACATTGGGGTCATTAATTACATCTTTATATCGTTCTTCAACAAAAAGATTAATACCATATTCAGTTTCATTAATCATTGGAATAAGTTTTAAAAGTTTATTATAATATTTAGATTCCCAATATTTTTTATCTTGGTCTTCTGGGTGATTTAAGTCAACTTTTTGATTGAATAGTGACATTGAAAAAACCTTTTGTTTGTTGTGGTTAATTTTATATTCATTGTAATCAAAGTATTTTTGAAAGTCATTTTCTCCGATTGAATTTAAATATTCAATAGTCAATTCATTTTCAAAAGAAACTTTATCTTCTATTTTTTTCATTACAATCATTCTATTATCGTGGAGATTATGATGGGGAATTTGAATTGAATCTATTTCATAATTTGATGTATCTAATGTAGATAATAAAGAATTATAACAATCAAGATTACAATCTTCAATGATGTAATAACCACCAATTTTTAGAATATCATTTAAGTAATTGAATAGGTTAAGATTGGCTTCTGCTGTATGAAGACCATCATCAATAATAATATCAAATTTGTAACCAGTTGGAAATTCATTTTTAAAATTGGTAATTACATCTAAATCAAGTTGGTCAATAAAATGCGTTGTTATGCGTTCTTCATCAATCAGAATTCTTTTGTCAACATCAGCACCATGTAACTCAGCATTAGGAAAATATTTTCTCCACCCACGCATAGATGCTAATGGTGTCCCATTTTTTCCCATATTAGAAGGGACATCAACATTATTTGTTCCTAGACCTACTTCTAAAAACCTAAGTTTTTCATTCTTAATTTCATTGAATAAATAGTGGTATAAGGTAGTATAATTGTGACCAGTAGATTTATCACTTTTTTCATATTCCATAATTTCGCAAAGTGGTGTTCTAGTTTTCCATAATTCATCATTAACAAATTGTCTAATCATTTATATATTATAGTTATAAGATTTTTTTATTAAAAGAATTTCCTGTTCATTTCTAAAAATATTTTCATCATCTAAAATATAATTCCATAAATCAAACTTTTGATTTATTGCTAGGTTCCTATTAATATATATAGCATCTTCAGTATCTTTTTTTATTTTTTCCAATCCGTATTTGTTACACCAATAATTTAATTGTGAAATAGTTTTTAGTTCTACTTCTGGGTGGTCTTTTTTAAATTCTTGAAAGTCCCATAAATTAAATGTAAAATGTGGGTATTTTTGAATAAGTATTTTCATATTTTTTTTATTTTCAATAGTTGGTTTATCTAATATAACTAAATGAATATTGGGGAAAGTAAGGTTACTATAGTCAACATATTTTAGTTCACCTTTTGATAGATGATGATTTTTTTTCAAAAAAAAAACTCCATACATTTTTTCAAGTTCTTTGATTTGTTTTATGCGTGGTAAGTCCATCATACATAATGCGCCATTTCCGATTTGTTCCGTTCCATAGTGAGAAGTATTTGAATAAATTTCATCAAAGTCATTAACTGGTGACGGCAAAATTCTTATTTTATTAATGAAAAAATATATACTAAATAATTGGTCATCAATCCAGCATTTTTTTGGAAATGTAAAATTATCAATGTTGTTAAATACTTTCTTCTTCATCATTAGACCTACGAAACCGTGTATAATTCCTGCTGTTCCGTGTTTAACAATATGGTATCTATTTTGATATACTGCGTTATCATCATACATACCTTCTTTCATTTTTTCAAGAAGTTGTGCGTGGTATTCTTGGTCATCGTCACCAACAAAAATAATATCATCATCTTCTAAATATTTTAGACAACCTAAATATTTTAGTGCTGGAGAATCATAAGGTGTTTTAGTTATTTTAATTAATGGAGATAATGACTTAATGTAATTTTCTTCATCTTCAGTTAAATCTTCAAATCGTTCATAATGTGTTGGAAGATTAACAAAAATATTTTTTATAGGGATTGTTTGTTTCTTAAATGCGTTAATACATTTTTCAAGTGAACCGTCATTTATGCGTGGAGGTATTGTAGCTAAAGAGATATTCATATATATTAAGAAAAGAAAATAATTTAATTTTTACAAACCTTCAAATTTTGGTAGTTGTTTAAATTTCATTGATGGTTTAATATGCCAAAGGTCATAATTTAAAATTTCGTTTGCGATTTTTTCCCAACTTCTTGCTTTCATATCATTGTAAATATGTGACCAAAATCTATTCCAACCGATTCTGCGAAGTTGTCTTGATACTTTATAGATTGTTTCTTTGTCTTGAAAACCGTTACCTTCAATCTCACTATAATGTTTTTTACCATAAAATACAAGATGTTGATAATAATTTAATGCGTGTTTTACTTCATACTTTCTTTTATTAATTATTTTTCCTGTTTTGTAATGATATAATGGAGCAAGTAACTTTAATTGTCTATCGTCAATAAAACGATTTAATAAAAGAACAGAACCGTGTTCTTTAATACTATCCTTACAGTAAATATCAGTTCCTTCTTTGAATGCTTTGGCAGAAGGTGTTTCGGTTAGTTTCTTTTTTATTTCTAAACCTGCGGTTTTTTGGAACTCTCTAATGGTCATACACCTTTGAAAGTTCTCTAAGAAAATGCGTTGCTTGAATTCCTCTTCGTGACCGAGAGGAGCAAAAATTGGATTTGAGTTGATTGATTGAATTGAGAGCATATTTATTTATATATATATTTAGAAAACAATTTTTAAATTAAAAAATTCAATATATATATTTAGTAATTTAAACTAGTATTTTTTAAATTTATGCGTGAAATTTAATTTTATAGATAGTATTTAATTTTATAGATAGTTGAAATTTATGCGTGAAAATTTAATTTTATAGATAATTTGAAAATTTTTTTTGTCACGGAATTTTTTTTAAGT
>Ga0208767_1002204_pt1 | contig 14933 bp, 32 predicted proteins | sample VirMetDEL_Mar_21_FD_184514 | JGI IMG/M metagenome (GOLD analysis project Ga0208767, IMG submission 184514) | Aqueous microbial communities from the Delaware River and Bay under freshwater to marine salinity gradient to study organic matter... | ecosystem: Environmental > Aquatic > Marine >... | reverse complement strand
TTTGATATAGGGTTATAGGACCTAATTGTAAATCTTGTACATTAGGATGTAATCCGTTAAAATTTCCACTGTGTGAATCCCCTACACCAAATATTTTTCTATAACTCATATGTAATAGCTTCTTCTATTTCTTTTAATATTAGAAATTTAGTATTTTGTTGGACTACTCTATTTGCTTTAAATTCATGAACATATAACCCCAATAATTTTTGGTCTATTTTTCCATTTTTATCATGAAACATGCTAGCATTTATAACATCTACAATTTCGTATGTTTCATTTTGATGTGAAAATATATTACAATATAAACCCATTAAAATTCAGTCTCAGTTATTATTATCATTCCTGCATTATGTGTTGGAATATAATAATCGAATTCATAGGGGTCAAGTATTTCTCTAATTATTTTGTTTTGGAGTAGGGTTGAATTCCCAGTTATAATTTCTACTGTTTTACTTTTATAAACTTGATTTAAAAATAATGTTTCTTCTATTTTACTAATGGCATCTTTATGTTGAAGACCATGTAAATCTAAAGTATGTTTCATAATTGTAACTTTTTATATGTTTTTATCGATTATACCTATTAAAATTGGAATCTAGAACCAATAGTTGTTGACCAAGTTAAAGGTATACCAGGTAAGGTAGAACCTATTACATTACCCCCCACATTAAAAGTAAATCTTTGAGAAAGATTCACATCAAAATTTGATCCTATAACATAAGTTATATGTTCATTAAATACAAAATTTCCTTTAAATATATTTTTAGTATTAAATGAATAAGAGATAGGGTTTAATGCTAACGCTACTGTAGGTGATATAATTACTTTTTTTGTTGGAAATGGTTTAGTGCCAAATAAAACCCCAGAGGGCATTAATACTAAGGTGTTATCTATATTAATTAACCTATTCAATAAGGCATAACCACCTACAAATCCTTTCCAAAAGTTATCCTTTTGCCCCATAAAAACATTACTCACTCCAAATGAAGCAGATTTAGTACCATACATAGACATAAAATTGATACTAAGTGTTTGAATATTATTTACAGTGCCTTGACCATAAACCGAACCTAGATATAAATCTTTTTTATTTGTTTCTGGATTGAGGAGATATAATTTTTCTTCTTTATCATAATTAAAATATACATCAGATTTAGATAATCCTAAACTAAACTGTTTTAAATCATCCCATAACATTAAATTAGTAGAATAAGTTGTTCTGCCCGTAAGTGATGATTGTGAAAATCCTATATTTAATGCATTAGAAAGAATCCCATCTAAAGTAGATTGTGTTAAAACGTTTGCAATTACATTTATAGGATTCTTTTTTTCATCTTTCTTTTCATCTTCCTCACTTTCTTCTTCCTCTTCTTCTACTTCTTCTTCAGATTCTTCTCCATCTCCATCATCATTTTCACTCTCCTCCTCAGTTCCTTCTTCGGTGGTTGATTCTTCTGTTTCTTGTTCTTGAGTTTCTTCTTCTTGACTTTGTTCCTCTGTTTGTTGTGATTCTTCAGTTGATTCAGAAGTGTTCTCTTGCTGTTCAGTCTGCGTTTCTGTTTCCCCAGTTCCAGCTTCAGATCCATTAGATGATTCACTGCCAGTTGTAGTTCCAGAGGATTCTTGGCTACTGTCCATTTGGCTACTTGTACTTTCTGTAGATGATGTTGTGTTTTCAGCACCTGTATTATTAGTAGCAACTGAAGTATTTGTGCTCGTAGTTTGATTTGGTGTATCATATGAATTGGTGGCATTAGTAGCGGCATTACTAGCATTTGCAATTGTAGTGGTTGCCGTTTGTTGGGTAGTTTGGTTATTAGCATTATTAATAGAACATGGGCTTAAATTTGCCCAATAAGCATAGGTTTCATCTAACCATGCTTTTAAAGTACCATTTGTATATTCTACCCAAGTAAAAGTTTTTATCCTATCATAAAACGCTACTGTAGCAGACCCATTAATGAATGTAGCAGTTACTACCTTAGATTCATTAGTACATCTATCAGTGTAAATTTGAGTAACAGTTTGAGAATACCCTGTTAAAGAAAAAAAATAATATAAAACAAATGTAAATAATAACCTTTGCACATTAATGATCAAATATACCTTTACGGATCATTCTTTTAACTACTTTTGCAACACCTGTCTCTAATGCTTTTTTAGTTGAAGTACCAATTGAAGATTGATTGAAGGCTACTTCTTCTAAATTATCATCGTTAAGTAAAGTAAGTTCTCTAGTTGTAACGGCTTTACCTAATCCTGAGCCGGTCATATATAAACCTGTTTCAGCATCAACCATTTTAACCTGTAAACCTAATCTAGTAACTAATTGATTTTTAATTCCATCTTTTAAATTTATAGTCTCATCTTCCGAAATAGAAAAATCATAAACTTCAATGTAACAGAAATAATTGGCAAGCATTATTTTACCTTTTATATCTATTTGATTTGCTGTAAATCCTTTTTTAGATGCTTTATACTGTGTAACCATTCTATCTTTGATTTCATCTTTGGTTTCAACAAATTCAAATCTAAAAGTTTCATCTAAAAATGCAACTGTAATATTAGTTAATCCTAAGCCTACTCTATAATCTCCTAATTCAGGATATTGTGATAAAACTTCATCACTAACTCCGATATTAAGTAAAGCTACGGTTACAGGATCACCATTGTATTCTGGTACTGACCAGATAGATTCCCTTGCTTCAAAACTAGCAGTATAATCTTCTGTTTTAGTTCTTCCAATTACTTGTCCAAAAACAAATTGGGTACATAATAAAAATAAAAATAAATTTCTCATAATTAACCTATTGCTCCAAAGGATACATTACTAACTTCATCCCAGTTTGTTATCATTTTAAAAATAATAGCTCCTAAAGTAGTAAAAGCTACTGTAGCTAAAAATAATATAATTACTACCCCTGCAAAATCTTTAGGAGTGTGAACGTCTTTCCAAAATTGTACCATAGTCTTCTTTTTACCAGTCGAATTCTTCTTTTCTTTTTTCCCTAACAGTCTTTTTAGGCTTTACTTCTTTTACTATAACTTTAGGCTGTTGTTTTTGTATAACTATTAAAGTATCCTTTATTGGTTCCTTAGTTGCTTCTTCTACGTTTTCAACAGTAGGCTTATCTTCAGAAGGATTAAATAATGCTTCCATATTAGAAACAGCTATACCTCCTGCTGCTGTTATAATGACCCCAATAGTTGCTAATATTTGGTTTTTGATCTCACTCAAAAAACCACCTTTATTTTCTTCGCTCATAATTTTAATTTTAGTTTACCATTACAAAATTTTCTATTCCTATCAACCTATTATTTGAATCGATTACCGCAATCTGGTAAGAGCTTTTTTCTAATGCAGTAGTATATGCATTAAGTATATTATCTCCTTTGCTAGCAGTTATTTTCTCTTGGGATACAGTTTTTCCAGCTATATCTATTATACGAATAAAATATACGCCATCTTCAGGTAGCTTTACATTGATTGCTACTTTATTAGATACAAATAAATTCTCTAATTTTAACCCAGTCGATTCTACTATTTCTAGCGATTGAGGAGTTTCACCTTCTAAAAAGATATCTGTATCTTCTTGAGCACATCCCAGAATAAATAGTAGGGCTCCTAAGTAAATTAATGTTTTGTTTTTCATATTTTTTAGTATTGAAATTTAACTTTTGTTCCGTCTGCTTTTACTCCTTCAACTATTTTAAAACTTACTAATCCGATAGTGTTTGTGATTGCTTCATTAGGAGTAAAAACTAATCTATAAGGTATACCTGTATTAATTGATTGTTGTCCTGAAGTATCTAATGATCCAAAAGATGCTACACTGTTGTTTACTGTTCCAAAGTTAGGCATTGCGTTTCCGGTATCATATTGGATATCATCTAATATTAAAATACTCTCGTCGTATTTAACTTTAAATTGTGCTCCTACTAAACCGTCAGTATCTAGATTTACTTCTACTACTACTTTACCATTTTCTAACTTAGAAGAGATTTCTAAATTTTCAGTTACTGTATTATTATTGGATACAGCTAAAGGAATTTTAGCAGTTCCGTTTCCTCCTACTAAAGCTTGAGGATTGGTTGGGGTGGTAGAGTGTGAGAAATCTACATCACCCCTCAATCCATGAGCGAAGGTAAAAGAAGTAAAATTAGGTAAAGGTTTAAAACTTTTATCGAAAAATCCTAAATCAGGAACTCCGAATGTATTTCTTCTTCCAGATACGTTAAATGATCCGTTTGCCGCAGAAGTAACATTAGCACTAGTCTGTACTCCGTTTATATGTGCTAGTAGTTCATAAGAATCATCAAAGTTTACTGTTTCATCATTAGTGACTTCCCCTAAAATGTCTTGTACAAAGTATTCCCAATCGTTTGTAACTTCACCGTTAAGATCGGTGCTTGTAGAATATTGGAATATTTTATAAACATCGGTAACTGTTACTACATCATCTAACCATTCTCCTGGATAAGCAGCAACAAATGCAAGGTATGTTTCGTTTTCGACTAATTCAGTTAAAGTAGCTTGCCCATTAGCATCAAAGTAACCAGTATAAGTTGGCTCTTCTCCTTCAATTACAGATTGGCCTTCAAATTGCTCTTCAGTATAAATTTCATACAAAATTGAGTCCTTATTTGAATGAGGAACATCAATATTTAGTGTTACACTTCCTGCATTTACATTTCCAACATTTTCGATAGAAATACTTTGAGCTGCTGCTTGAATGTTATATTCTACATCTACTAATCCCCTGTTATCAGTCAGTCTAGACCAGTTTAAGTGTGTTAAGTTACTGTAGTCCGAATATCCTGTTCCTTGTCGGTCTTTTATTTTAAAAGTAACATATAGAATAGGTGTTGATATGGGTAGAGTATTAGCAGTTTGAGCAGTAACACGTTCTATAGACCAATCACTATTGACTGTATAGTTAGTAGTATTAGGGTCAGACCAAAAAAGGTACTGGCCTCTCAAATTAGATTCTGAATAACCTGTTCCTGGTGGAGCAGGAACATATTTGTAACCATCCCAATGAGTTAAGTTGGACTGTAGACCTGTAGTTACATTACCTGGGTCAAAAGTATGACTAACTTTCTCTAAAAGTTTATTATTATATTCATAATCAAATTGAAGTAAAGTCGGTACTTCACCACCTGAGGCTAATACTTCAAATTTTACAATAATTTCGTCTCCAACGTTGTAAGGAGAACCGGTAATTACACTATGGGCAAGGTTAGTCTGTCCAAAGGTAAGTAAGGGTAGTAAAAATAATACTAATAAAAATTTTTTCATAGTTTTAATTTCTTTATAAGTTGTTCACAAACTTTTTTAAGTGCTGAGGAAGCACTAGCCTGGGAGAATTTTCCTCCATTATCTATTATTAAAGTAGAAGTTGAAATTGATTTAGAAGATCCTTTAGCTACAACTTCCTTTACAATCTCACCATCCACAACTAATTTTGCTCTTGCAATAATTTGAGTGATATCAATTTGTTTACCATAAATTGCAAATTGGGCACTGTTCTTTTTTACATCAAAATATAAAAGTTCAACTTCGATGCATTTTGTAGAATTATCATCTAGGTAATAATCTTTATCTTGGATTATTTCTTCTAATATATTTTTTACCCCAAAAGCTAAATCACGATTACCAGCAAAAGGGCCTAAAACTATATTATTAGTGACCTTTTCTACTTTTATAGTCTCTTGGCTGTGCACATTTATACCCAGTATGAGGGCACAAATTAAGTACATTAATTTCATATTTTGTTTTTTTTATTAAAAAAAAAACGATTTGAAAAACTATTGGGAAACTATTTATCGGGAATAAATATTGCTTGCTACTTAAACAATTTAATTTGATAAAGGAGCTTCGATAGAAGGATGGGAATGATAGTTAACCAACTCAAATTCGAATTCACCCTTTAAAATATTTTGAGATGTAATATTAAGGGTGGGAAAATTAAAACCGTCTCTGCTAATTTGTTCTTTAGCTTGTTCTATATGGTTTTGGTATAAATGGATATCGCCAAAATTTCCTATTAATTCTCCTGGTTTGTAACCTGTTTCTTCACATAATAATAACAATAATAAACCATAACTACTAATGTTAAACGGCACACCCAAAAATAGATCAGCACTACGTTGTTGCCACATTAAAGATAATTTACCATCTGCTACGTAACACTGAAACCCATAATGACAAGGAGGTAAAGCCATCTCATGTAATTCACTTACATTCCAAGCATTGACCATTAATCTTCTACTATCAGGATTTGTTTTTAACGATTGAATTAAAATTCTAATTTGATCTATTGGACCAAAATAACCATTTACTTCAGGAAAACTCCATTTTCTCCATTGTTTACCGTAGATAGGGCCTAACTCTCCCCACTCTTTAGCAAACTCATCATCGGTTTTTATTTTTTGTACAAACTCTTTTTGAGTAAGTTCATCTTTATGTGGATATGCTTTATAAGCATCACCATCCCAAATATGACAATTGTTATCAACTAAGTATTTGATATTAGTATCTCCTTTTAGGAACCATTTTAATTCAGTTGCAATAGTTTTTATGGGCATTTTTTTAGTAGTAAGAATAGGAAAACCATCTTCCATTCTATGTCTAATGGTCATACCAAAACGGGATAAAGTACCCGTTCCTGTTCTATCTTCTTTTTTAGTACCATTATAAAGTACTTCTGCTAATAATCCTCTATACTGACTATCTAAACTATTTATTCCTTCCAAAATACCTGAATGCATATTAAAATTAAACATAATATTAAACTAATTAGGGTTTTAAGATTAATTCCCTCTTTAAAAAGGTAATTAACTCCAAAAGCATAAATTACCATTCCAATTCCAAACCCTATAAATCGAGAGGGCCAAAGTAAACCATTGAAAGCTGCTACTGTGTACTTGGTACCCCATATATAAAAAAATGATAACATAATACCAACTGAGGCTACTGCCCATTCATGTTTTTGAAATGACTTCCAAATAAATTGACCATTTAATTGAAAAAATGTAAAAAAATGAGCTGCAGCAAAAGAAGCTACTCCCAATAATAAATTTTTTATATCCATTATTCTAAAATTTCTTTGGCAATTTCTTCTCTTAAATCCATTTGTTGCATAAATGCTTCTTTCTCCCAAGGTCGAGCATAATAATTAGGTAATTCATTTTTGTAATATTCCTTACCTTCAAAAGTAATTATACCCCCTTTTTCTATTAATCTCCCACTTTTATATTGTTTTAAGTGTATAAGTTCATGACTTAACACTTTAATAGCTTCTAATCTCCCTAAATTATTAACTAATATAAGATATTGGTTGCCTGAATTACGTATAACGGCTTTTAGTTCCAAATCCCCAAAGTTAGAATTAGGGATTGTACTAACTTCTTGAACTATGACTACTGTTTCTTCTATCCCTAATTTATTTAACCCTACATGGATTATATCATCATAATAGGAATAAGATGTTGTGTTGTGTACAATATTATTTTTTTTATAGGAAATAGAATTTTTTATAACTAATTTTCCAGAGTTTATAACCGCAAAAATAATAACTAGTATAACAGCAATACCTAAACCCCATGTAAGGATTTTTACACTATCTTCTGTTTTTTTCATTTAAAATGTTTCTGTAGGTCTTCTTTTAGATACCCAATTATATTCAACGTACTTATCTAAGGGATAGTCTCTACTATTTACTTTATTATTTGTCCCATACTGGTAAATTGGACCATTGTAATTTTGTTGTTGGATTCTTCTTTTCCCATTAAATGACCTAAATTCTCCTGGGGTTACTCTATACCAATCATTTAGATTAGGAAGATATATTTCAAGATTTTTTGATGTATCAAAGTCATATTGGAGTTTAACTGTGTTTCCTTTTTTCTCACTCATCCTCTAATCTCCAATTTTCATCTCCCCAGTTATAAATTATTGTTAAAGGACCTAAATAAATTAAAACCCCATAATAAAGCAACTCAGAACTTTGAGTTTCATTAGGTTGGATAAAATCATAACCTACAGTAAAACCTTCATGTGGCCATTTCCACGCCATTAATAACTCCCACCACTTACCAGTGGATTCACTATCAAATCTCAACCCCATAACTATAACATTAATTTTTTATTTTCTAAAAACATCCAAAAACGTTCTAACCAAAGGTTAATTCTAATATCTTCAATTAGATCCTCCCCATTCATTCCATTTTCTTTTTTATTGGCAACATAAGCTATTCCCATATCACAATAGTCCCTAGCTTTATCCTTATTACCTAATTTATAAAACTCTTTTGCCTGATCCAAGCAATGATGCAAAACCTGTTTTTCCATTTTATAATTTATTCTGGGTTTGATATATCTTCTAATTCTCTAGATATTAATGAACCAAATGGAGTTTCTGCTATTTCTTTAACTTCAACTCTTACAGTATTACCTGTATTGGCTTTGATTTCATGTGCTATTTTTCTAGCCATATAATCATTATTAGCTCTAATATCTACTTCCATTTCTAATGTTATTGCATATCTTTTATCAGCCATAAATTCCGTATTTTATTTCGTTAATTAATCCTTTAATTTGAGATTGAGCTGTATTAACTTGCCTATTTTCAATTAACTCAAGTATCTCATTTAATCTATTATAAATACTCTCTTTTTCTTCACCCCCCATTGTTTTTGATTATTTCATTAATATCCTCTCGAGATTGCCAACCCACTACATCAATATCAGGATGGATGGGATCAAGTATGCCAACCTCAAATGAAGAAGCATCTTCAACTTTAGTAACAGGGGCTTTTACTCCCTCTTTTCCACTACTGTAAAAACCTTTTCCAGCAATTACAGATAATATTTTACCATTTCCTAAATCAAGGCTAGCTTGTATCCCAGTTTTAGGAGCAGACTTATGTGGTTTAAAAATTAAATCGTCAAATGTTTTCATATCTTTTACTTATTATTTTTCTAATATTACAAACTCACCAAAGTATTTATCAAATACTTGAATTAAATTTTCATAATCACCAGATGTCATTTCATTTTTAATTTGATTGAAATCTAAATCTAATTGCTTGGCTAATTTTCTCGCCGTTCCAAGTAGGGAGAATGCGTTGCCTTGAGGACCTGTTAGGTCAATTATTATTTCTTTTTGGGGGCTTTTACTTCTAATCATAACCTTTATTATCTTTATTTATGTCTAAATATACGAACTTTATCTGTGGTATCCAAATTTTACACCAATTGTTTTTTATCTCTATTATATTTAGGAGAAAAAGTACTGATTAATTCAGTTTCTTTTAAATCAGCATCCTCAATTTCATAAAATTGAATTAAACCCCAATCTAAATTATTCCACATTTCATTGGCTTGAGCTCTAGTATATCCAAGATCCCATTTATCCATATAGTACTGAAACCTAAATGATGAATAAAGTGATTCGCTTTTATGTTCTGCTAATCTCCCAGAACCTTTTCTTTTACCTTTACCACCTATGCCAACATAAATTAATTCATCTTGTTCATAAACTTTATAAACTATAGAATTACAGTTAAGATTTTTTTCGTTCTTGCGGGCAAATTCAATTGCGTTTTTTAATAACATAACCTTAATTTCTAAATTCATTGTAAATATACAAAAGGGAAGGCGCCATATGACGCCTTTCATATGACGTTGAGGTTACCCTATTCTGTCATATTTATAACCGAACATTAAACCATGTACTATGAAAAACCTACTATTAGTCGGTTTAATGTTGGTTAGTACCCTTAGTTTTGCTCACGATCGCACTCGTGAAGAAAAACAAAAAATGTATAATACAATTCAAGAACAATTAGACGAGGGTATGATTGACATACAAACCGCTCAAAAAATGTGGTCAGCATATATTAAGTGCTGTAAAACAGAAAAAAAGGGAGATGAATAATCTCCCTTCTTTTTTTTGTTTATTTATTCTACTGGTAATCTTTTAGAAAACGACCAAAGTGTTCTCTTAACGCTTTATCTTCTTCCATGAAATCAGATGGTGATGGGACATTTACTGACTGGTATTCTCTATACTCATCTTTAATTTCTTCATCACTCATTCCTTCAATGTCTTGTCTATGTGTTTTAACAAAGTCAATTAAATCATCCATACTTACATCTGGGAATAATGGTTGAATTTCTTTGGCTTTGTCTTTAACCATTTCCATTTCGAATTCATCATCATCAATAAACATTCCAGTATCCATTTTCATTTCTTTTAAAGTTTTAGATTTAATATCTTCAAAAGCTTTTTCTAAATCTCCATCATACACGATATCTACTATTATTCTACCTAATCCTGCTTTAGTATATTTGCTTCTATCTATATATGGGGGCAATTTATTTATAAATGCACCTGCAATCTCTTCATATTCTATATCTGAAGCTTCTTGTCTAACTTGTTCTGAGGATTTATTTTGGAATTTAGCTATTCTTGCTACTGATTCTTCATCTCCACCAAATTCATCTGCAGTCATTTCTTTTAAATTTTTACCTGTAAAAGCTATTTTACTTTTTATTTTATTTCCATTACTATCCATATGTGTAACTGTAATCATCTCACCTTTATGGAGTTTATCCATTTGGTCTTGAGTAATTTCTATTCCTTCTTTTTTATCTTCTTTTGCTTCTTCTAGATTTTCATTTTGGTTTTGAAATTGATTACCTTTAAATATCTCGGCTTCTATATCTAGCATTTTAGCAGCTCTTTTAACATAAAATATAGCAGTACCAATATCACCTGCCACACTAAAAGGTAAATCTGTAGGTTCTGACATATTTGAAGGGTTAAATTTAAAAGGATAAATACTAAAAGCTCCTCCTCTTTTTGGATCAAATTCATATTCAAATGCGACTTTTCCATCTTTTGAAGGTCCCCGTTGTCTATATCTCATTCCAGGGAATTCTTTTATTGTGTCTCTTACTCTTTCTAATTCATCTAGGGTAACTAAGTAAGTACCAGTTCTACCTCCTTGAATTTCATTAAGTAATTCAGATAATTTATATTTGCCCATTTTTTTAAAATTAATTTATTATAAATATATATTTTTTAATTATTATCGTATTTTTTAACTAATTTTTTAACTAACTCTTTTCCTATTACTACTTCTTTAATTATTGCTTTAGCGGGAATCCCAGGTACAACAAAGTTTACATTTATTAAATCATCTATTTCCTTATTTTTGAATACTTTAACTTTAGTTCTAGCATTCGATCTATCTGATGTAGCAAATGCTACTGCAATAGGTAATCTTAATTTATCTGTTTGTCTAGCCATTGTTTTCTATTTTATTTCTTAATGCTTTTATATGTTTACAATTGCCTTGTGAACGCCAAGAACCAGGACAGCTACAAAAATATTTACCTGAATCAGAGTAATATTTGGTTTCATAAACATTATTGCTGCTACCACTAGCAAACGTTTCAATTACAGTTTCAGAACGTTTTTTCTTTGGTTTGGGTTTAATCCAATTTATATCGTCTAAAGTAGTATTAATATCTACTTCTTTCCAATATGGCATTAAATACTTTTTCCCATTTAATTTCATTAAAGTAGGAGCCATATAAGGATGTTCGTATTGGTATCTAAATTTTTTTACCCATATTGAGGGACCTAATCCTTTAGGATTATAACTAAAACCCTGTCCATCTGGTTTATAGATTATTCTAGTTCTATAATTACCATATTTATTTAGATTACTAAAACTCCAAAGTGCCATATTACTTATATTCGTTTACATTAACCCATTTATCAATCTCATTCTCATAAACCATATCATCTATGATAGGGTAAGCATCAATATCACCAGCAACAAGCATATCAGTACCATTGAGATCAATAACATACTCACCCATACCATGATATGAAATTAATTTAGCTTTTGCTTTGGATAATTCACCTTTTTGATCTAGCCAATCAATCATAAATTCATCTCCTACCCAAAAGTTTTCTATCTTTTTACTCATATTATCCAAAATAATTTTGATTATCCTGTACCCAGTCAGCAATCTTAGCTCCTGGGTATCTATTAGAGTAATCTGTAAAGACATCTATTTCTTTACCTCCTGAAAAAATGTTAAAAGTCTTATTGTTGCGAGTCTTAATCTCTAACCAACCATTTTTTATTCTTACTTCTTGTGAATACCTAAATGGACCTTCTTTTTGAATTCTTGATGGAAACATATAACCTTTATTTTTTTAATTATGGCTAAATATACGAATCCTATTTTAGGTAGCCAAATTTTTCCCCAATTACTTTTAAGCTAAATATTCTTTTCTAATTGAGTTTTTAGTGGGTTGTTTATCAACAGATAAGTACCAACACCACTCTACTAATTGATCTTTTTTAATTATATCTAATAATTCAGCATCAGTTAAGCTGTCAAAAACTTGTGAAGTTGTAAGTGGATCCATTTTTATTAAGTTATAGTTAAAGAAATTCCACCAGTAGCTCTTAAATTAGAACCACTAGCTGCTATTGCTGTTGTTGGAGCAAATTGAAATGAACTGTTCCCTGAAGGGACAACTACAGATGCTATATATGATGAAGTTACTAAAGTATCTGTGTCTATACCAGTAAATGAACTATAGGTTCCTAAAGCATTAGTACTCGAACCTGAGTAGAATCCATCATTGTCTCTAACTGTCTCTATAGTAAAATAAGCAGATGAAGATAACGGATTAACTAAAGAAAATGTTTTAGTACCTGAAAGTGCTTCTGTTGGTGTTCCTGCTCCTGATAATGCTTCTGCTGAATATGAGGCCATATTAATTTATTTTGTTTATAAATATTGGATTAAACATTCAACTTGTACCCACCAAATAATCTCATATATGTGGTCATTTTAGTACCATTTCCATCTTTAAATTCATAACCACTACTAAAAAACTTACGAACATTCCCAGCACCTGCTAAATGAGCTGCAGCTAAAACTCCTGATTTGGTAATGTATACTCCATGAACTGTTTTACCCTCGTATCTAGCGATTATTCTTTTTAAATTTGAATAATTATGTTCAAGTAAATCCTGCATTGCTTCTTCTTGTAAGTTAGGATTATTTAAAAATTCTTCTTTAGTTACTTTATAACCTAAAGTCTTTAATGTTGCTTTTCCAAATTGGTATCTACCCATATATCCATACCGGTTTACTCTGGTGTAATCATTATTGGATTCAAAATTACCTATTTTACCTAGGAATGCATCGTGCCCTTTAAAACTAACTCCAAAATCATCAGTTAAAATAGGAGAGGTTGTATAATGTATTATAGGTTTTTGTTCTGCCTTTTTAGTGGGTTTAAAAGTAATAAATAACTTATTAGTAGACGCCATACTAAAATATATGACAATGCTAAGTATAATTGTTAAACTATATTTTTTCATAATTAAAAATTTTTAAGAAAGTTACCCTTAATTGGTTTTGATTTTAGCTTCTCAGCTTTTTCATCATTTTTAAGTATTTTATCTGTAAGTTTTTCTAAATGTCTTGACTTCTGTTTTTCATAATCTTTAACTATTTTATTGTGTTTTTTTGAGTATGATTTTCCTTTTCTCATATTCTTGAAATATATTGGTTAACATCATCTTCGTCTTCATCAGTTAGTCCTAATTCTTTTAAACGCTGTAAATGGTAATCATCAACTTCCCATTCTATTTTTTCACTGGTACCAGTATGTTCTCGTTGGGTTTCTATTTGTTGTTCATCTTTTTTATTAAAGATATCCCCTACGGTCAAAAAATAATGGTTATAACAAAGTAACTGAATATTATCTAAGGAGTAGTTATTGCTGTTTTTATCCTTAAAGTGAAGTAACAGGGGTATTTTATAATCCAATACCCTACGTTCTTTAAAACTACATACAGCGCATTCCTCTGATAAATATCCCTCTTCTATCATTTTATACTTAAGTTTGTTGGGATCGAAGTGAGAAGCTGCGATTCTACCCTCAATTATTTCAATCATGGGTGGTTCTTTCTTAGCACTTTTTAAAAATTTAGGGATACCTTTACCAGATTGGTTTTTGTGGCTATCAAATAACCCATACATTTTAGCATATCTCTTGTAATGTTGGTAAGAGACATGTAAGTACCTAGCAGCGGCCATGTTAGACTTAGTCTTAGCTTGAGCGGCCACTATCTGTTCTTTAGATAATGGTTTTGGTAAAGGCATGGTTAAAATTCTTCTTCGGGAGAATTATTAATGATTTTAAAAGGACCTTGGAGATCTCTTTCTCCTTCATCATTTTCTTTTTTAATGCTTTTAATATTATTATAAGCTAATTCTTCCTGTTCAGTATGTTTTAAATACTCATTTTCTTCCATAATAACAGTTTCAGTCCATGAATGATCACCTTGACCCATTTGTACAGGCAAAGCACGTTTTTTTCCTACTAGATTTAAATCATCTGAACAACTAACACAAAAATCATACCCATATTGGGTTTTTCTAAGTTCAGGCATATCACCTTGACACTTAGAGCATGGAATCATTTTCACTTGATTTGAAGTTTTTACAGTCTGTAGCATAAATATATAACCTTTAAAAATTTTTCCTAAATATACGAAAAAATATTCAGGCAGCCAAACTATTTAAACATAAATTCACTAGTATCAAATAAATATTGCGAACCTTCTATATGACTTTGGTTAATATCAACTAAATTATTAACTTCAATATCAAAACATCCTATATTATATTTTCCTTTAGGATCATCTTCCCCATTAACTAAATTAGAAAAAATTTGATTAGATTGTGTTATAAATTGGTTAACAGAAGGTGTTTTAAAATCCTTAACTAATTTACTCATATTAGTTGCAATAACAATATCATCACTATTATCATAATCCTCTAATAAAATAAATTTATCACTTAATTTATTACTTTCATTAAA
>Ga0208767_1002202_pt1 | contig 14941 bp, 18 predicted proteins | sample VirMetDEL_Mar_21_FD_184514 | JGI IMG/M metagenome (GOLD analysis project Ga0208767, IMG submission 184514) | Aqueous microbial communities from the Delaware River and Bay under freshwater to marine salinity gradient to study organic matter... | ecosystem: Environmental > Aquatic > Marine >... | reverse complement strand
AAAGAACTTCATCACTCAGGCGATGGAATATGGACACAAGTTTTAAAAGAAGTCGATACGCAGAGAAATACAAGTGAAATTCAGGATGCCGAAGTCGAGGTTATAGAAAATGGAGATTCTGGAGCAGATTAGCAAGAAGAGATTAATTGAGCTTTGCAAGAAAAAAAAATTCAGAATGAACAACTTGTATAAGATTCAAAACGAAAATGGACAGGTTGTTACATTTCAAATGCGAAAAGCTCAGGAAGATTTTTTTGACAATGTACACAAGAAAAACGTTATTCTCAAAGCAAGGCAGCTAGGATTTTCAACACTTATTGATTTATGGTTATTAGATGAAGCACTTTTCAGATCTAATACGCAATGCGCAATCATTGCGCAAACAAAAGCAGACGTACAAGAGATCTTTGAAAAAAAGATACGGTTTGCATGGGATAATCTCAGACCCGATCTTAAGTCAGCGTTCAAGGAGACGAGCAAGACGGCAAACAAGCTTGCTTGGAATAACGGCTCTTCAATTCGTGTGGCTACATCAGTGCGTTCTAGCACTCTTCAAGGCTTGCATATTTCAGAGTTCGGATATATCAGCACACACTTTCCCGAAAGGGCAAGGGAAATTGTAACAGGCTGTTTAAACACTCTGCACGAAGGATCAACAGTCTTTATTGAGTCAACAGCCAAAGGTGACGAGGGCAAGTTTTTTGAGTATTGCGAGATGGCCAAGAAGCTTGAGCAGCAAAAAGCCATACTTAGCTCAATGGACTACAAGTTCTTTTTCTTTCCCTGGTGGAAAGAGCCTTCTTACTTTCTTGATGAACAAGTCTACATTCCGCAAGACCTGCAAAAGTATTTTGAAGACCTACAATATAAGCAGCTAATCACGCTAAGCCAGCAGCAAAAAAACTGGTACGTCAAGAAGTGGGAGCAGAACGGAGATGACACCTTTGCGGAGTTTCCATCTTTTCCAGAAGAGGCTTTTAAAAGCACTAAAGAAGGAAGGTATTTCAGTACCATTTTAGGCAAGGTCAGAGCTAGGGGACAAATAACGATAGTTCCCTATGATGAGAGCCTGCCAGTGTCTACAGGTTGGGACTTAGGGCTATCTGATGCTACTGCAATATGGTTTGCTCAAAAGCATGGAATCTTTTTTCGAATGATTGATTACTACGAAAACAACGATGAGAGCCTATATCACTATGCCAATATTATTAAATCCTATGCGTATGACCGTGGTTATTATTACGACAGGCATTTTTTGCCACATGATGCAGCCCGAAGAAGTTTCGAGAGAAAAGATAAGTTTACAAGGCAGGAGATTCTTGAGAAAGAGCATGGACTGCAATGTACAGTTACAAAAGCAGTGGCTTGTCAGGCCGATGGAATAGAGCTTATTAGGAAGTCAATCCCTATGATGTGGTTTGACGAAGAGAAAACGGAAAAGGGAATTAAAGCTTTAGACAATTACAAAAGAGAGTTTGACCACAAGAGGGGTACTTATGCGGATCGACCTTTTCATAATTGGGCTTCTCATGGAACAAAAGCTTTAGAAACCCTTCTCCTAGGGTACACTATGTTCTCCGAGGTGGAAAATAGCGTAAGCGCAGAAGAAATCTATCAAATGAACGCAAATCACACAACAGGATATTTTTAAAAATGGGAGGCAAGTCTAAATACAAACGAAATTTTGATAAATATCCGTGGATGGAAACTAAAAATAATCGTCCTATACCCATTTACTTAAAAAATCGAGCTAAGATTTTAGACCGTAAAAACCGTAAAAATCCAGTGCCATTTGAGCTTTTAGAAATTCTCTATGAAGACGACAGTATACAGCCAGCATGGTGGACAGGTACAGACTGGGACGCAAGAAGGCCATTAAAGAAAAAAAGGATAGTAGCTTGGCGATATTTTGATGTGATTGACTTAAAGCACGACATGGATAAATAAATAAATTAAAAAAAACATTACAGTAAATTCCCTTGTAAAGTATATATTTTAGTAAGCCTTTAGGTAATAAGCGCAACATTCTCTTAGGGTACACTTTATGAAGGACACTGATAAAAACATTGTCAGTGAATGGGAAGAGGCATACCGCCAAGCTTCATCGCTGTGGTGGGAATACCTCGAACAAGCAAATAAAGATTTGCTTTTCTACACAGGCAGTCAATATTCCGAAGAAGAAAAAACCTATCTTCAACGACAAGGAAGGACTGCGCTCGTCTATAATAAAATTTTGCGAGTCGTCAATAATATCTGCGGTTTTCAGAGGCGTAACAGGTTGGGGATAGCTTGCGAGCCACAAGAGGGGTCTGATACAGAGACCGCAGATATTTTTTCCAATCTTTTAACATGGAACATGCAGTCGCAAAACGGCTACCACACAATTTCAAATGCTTTCAAGGGTGCTGTTATCACAGGACTAAATCTACTTGAAACTTGGGTCGACTACCGTAAAGACCATGAGTATGGCGATATCTGCATATCCAGAGAGCCGTACAACTCCTTTCTTATAGATCCGTACTGGAATGGCGCAGCCGATTTAAGAGACTGCCGTTTTATCATGCGAAGACGCTTTTTATCTAAAGATCAGATTGCTGCTTTGCTACCCGATGAGCGCAAAGCTGTAATGAAAATAGAAAGTGCCAGCAATGACGGCAAGTACGAGTATATGACTTACTCAAACAAAGCTGTTGGTAATCTGCTAGCTTATGACGAGTATTACAAGCAAGTTACAAGACCGGCCAAGCTCTTGATTAACAAGCTGTCAGGCGAAACTAGAATCTTTAGAGGCACAAAAAAAGCTCTCGATGCTTTTTTAAATGACTATGCCCAAGTGATGATGCCTACAGGGCAGCCATTAGTCTTGCGCTTTGGCGAATTTGTAATGGTCAAGGATATTTCAGTAAGTGAAGTAGATCTAAACATTATTGTTGAAGGCAATCTGCTTTATTCAGGCAAGCAGCCTTCCGGCTGTGAAGACTATCCCTTTGTTCCGGTAGTAGGATACTACGAGCCTGAACTTGATGATTACTCTTATAAGCTCCAAGGTGTGGTTCGCTGTATGCGAGATCCCCAAACGGATTTAAACAGGCAGCGTTCTAAAATCCTTGATATGATTAACAGCAAGGCTTCTACCGGCTGGATTTACAAGCAAGGGTCAGTTGTTAATCACAAAGATTTATTCAAGACCGGACAAGGCGTTCAAATTGTGATGAGCAAAGAATCGCAGATGGGTGACTTGCAGCCAATAGTGCCAAGCGATGTTCCGCAGGGTACATTCGCATATACACAGATGATAGACCAGGACGTAAACGGTATTACAGGTGTTACGGATGAAAACCTCGGACTTGTAGACGCAGGCGGTCAAATATCCGGCACAGCAATCAAGATGCGTCAAGCTAGTGGAACCACTTCTCTTAGTGAGTTTTTTGACAATCTGGACTTATCACAAAAGATCCTAGGTCAAAAGATTATCAATCTCATGCAAAAGAACTGGAATGCCCAAAAAGTAGAAAGAATCATCGGCAAAGCCCCCACACAGGAATTTTTCGAAGAGAACTTTGGAAAGTACGATTGTGTGGTTAAAGAGACAAATCTTACAGATTCACAGCGCAATTTGGCTTATGTACAAGGCTTGCAGGCAAAAGCAGCCGGAATACCAATTCCTGACAAGTTCTTGATTGAAGAGATGCCAATTGCTGACAAGTCAAAGCTGATGAAGTACTACGAGGAAGGCCAAGCGCAAGCGCAGGAGCAGCAGGTAAAAATTGCCGAGGCCGAGGAAATGCAAAAAGCCTTGCAAAACTCCAAAATTGTTTCCGATTTATCCTTAGCAGCAGAGAGAAGATCAAGGATGGTAGCTGATGAGGCATTGGCAAGGGAGCGTCTCTCACAGTCACAGCTTGACAGGGCAAGAGCTACACTTGAGCAGATCAAAGCCGGCAAAGAGCTTCAAGAGCAAGATATACGCTTCTTGTCACAGACCTTAGACTTAGTTTTTAAAATGCAAGAGGCTTCAAGACAACAAAACAGGCAAGACGTGCAGGAATCGTCACAAAGAGCCATGGCTCAAGTAGCTGTTACCGGCAATTATGACGCTACAGAGCAAGCAATTCCTGAATTGCCAATCACAATGGAAGGACAGATACCAAGTGACCTTTGAAGTAGGAAACCTCATCGAGGAGATGAGCAATGAGATCTTCGCAAATGAGCTACACGAGAAGATCAAGGAAGTTAGGAAAGATCAGGGATGGGATGAATTTTGGTTAATTTTCCAGCAAAAGCCGGACATGTATTTAGCCAATGTTATCCGCAACGGCTGGACAGCTACCAATGTAAAGCCACAGCCAATTTCCAATACGATTCACTTTTATGTGAACTGGAAGCAGGGAAGGATAGAAAGCATGGTATTCCCTCCGGATACCGTAAACACAGATATGTACAACTACATGCCTTTAGATGGTAAAGGCGAACTGGACTACACACGAAAATTAAAAGCCGTAGAGGCTTAAAAACTGCATTAAGGGGTACTAATGCAAGAAGAAGAAGTACAGCCAGAAATGGCAGAACAAACGGTCGAAAGCAGCCATGTCGACGGTGGCGAAATGTCGGGCGAAAATACTCAGGTCGCCGCTGAGAATGGGTCTTATGAATCCGCACAAGATCATAATTGGAAGCAGGCTAATGAGACGCTTTCCAAAATGAAAGAAGAAAACTCTCAATTAAGAGATCAACTCTATGCTTTGCAAAATCAGGTGAGCAGCTTTGCTCAACCTCAACAAAGCCAGGAGCAGAATTTCTTCGGGGATAAAGAAGCGTCTGACTACGCAGAAATTTCGGACTTACAACGCTATGTAAATGACGTGGTAGGAAAGAAAGAGCGTGAGATGCAGTCCACTATTGATATGGTGCAGGTTCAAGCAAAAGATCCTGATTTTAAGAAGAAAATAGAAACGTATCAAAAATATTTAACCAAGTCCCAAAAGCAAGCGATCATGAACTCATCGACTCCATGGTCAGATGCTTATGAAGCTGTCGTTAACAGCGCAGCTTACTACAAAGACCAGTTGGCAGAAGCTAGTAATCCCTCAGCGCAAAGGATTGCTAACAACATGTCCAAGCCTGGTTCCGTAGCCGGCATGGGAAGCTCCGCTTCCTTAAACCGAGCGAGCCAATGGGAAAACATGAGCGATGCGGAAATCATTGCCATGGGTGATAGCTACGCAATGGGCGGTTAAACTTAAAAAAGAGGGGTACTAGTTATGCCAAACGTAACTACTACAAGCAACGTTTCTCCACAGCCAGACATTTATTTTAATCGTCAGCTTTTGGCTAGGGCGAAACCGTTTTTAATTCATGAGATTCCTGCTCAAAAGGCTCGTCAGCCCGATCAGGAATCCGACCAAATGCGATGGAGACGCATTCAAAATCTTCCTACTGCGACAGTTCCTCTGTCCGAGGGAGTTCCTCCAGCAGGTTCTAAACTTAATGTTGTAGACCAAACAGTTAAGCTTTCACAGTATGGTGATTTTCTAACTGTTTCAGACAAAGTGCAATACATTGTCAAGTCTCCAACTTTGAATGACAATATGCCAGTTCTTGCTCAACAGTTGGGTGAAACTATGGACGAGATTACACGTAGTGTTCTTGAGTCTACAGCTTCCATTTACAACTGCCAGTACGGAACTAACGGCAACACACCTACCGAGATTACTGCTAAAGACTGCTCCGAAGTGGTTAAGCAGCTTAAAGGTGCTGATGCCATTATGTATGAGCCAATGATCCCCGGAGAAGCTCGTGACGGCACACAGCCAGTTCGCAGCTCTTTTTGGTTACTTGGACACACTGATGTTGAAGTTGATCTTGAAGAAATTCCAGCTTTCCTACCTGCAAGCAAATACTCTGACAGTAGAAGAGTAATGACAGGTGAAGTTGGGCAGATTCGCAACTTGCGTATCCTGTTAAGCTCTTTGGGTTCTATTACAGCAGGCAGCCCTGATGTATACAACCTTTTTGCATGCGGTAGAGATGCTTACGGTACTGTTGAACATTCAACAGGAACTATTAGCCATATCTTTAACGATGCAAAATCGGGCGGTACGTCTAACCCATTATGGCAATACAGCACTCAAGGTTGGAAAGCATTCTTTGCTGCGAAAATCTTGAACGACAGCTGGTTAATTAACATGAGAGCAACACTTGACGCTTAGGAGGTAGAAAATGGGACAAGCAGTTTCTAAGGCTTTCACCTTCACATCGGGTGGAGCTGCTTATAATTTAATCGTTGGATTCCAGCCTAATTTGGTAAGAATTGTCAACGTAACAAAATTCGCAACTGATAACACTAATGTTGAGTTTTTGTGGGATGACAGCATGGCTGCCGGCTATGCTTACGCTCGCAAAACCGGAGACGGTGAAGTTAACAGCGAGATCATTACTTCTAACGGTGTGTCAGCTTATTCAACAGCTGCCATGACTGATATTTCAGAAGCGATGAGCGCTGCTACTCAAGCAAATCCATGCGTAATCACAGTCGGTTCTACTGCCAATTGGACAGCAGGCGACTATGTTCGCATTCGTGATGTAGTTGGAATGACAGAACTTAACGAGAATCTTTACAAGATTCTTGCAGTTCCTTCAAGCACAACTGCAAGCCTTGATGTAGATTCATCCGGCTTTACAGCTTATACATCCGGTGGAAATGCTTACAACCAAAGCCAATTAGTACAAGCAAGTGGTGGACATGGGGTAACCCTAGGTACATCCGTTGTCGGTGCTGATGGCGATGTATTGAAAGTATACTGCTATTTATTCGACCAAGATATTACAGATCTTGGCGATATTGGTTAAGTTAGCTTGGGAGGGGAGAAATCCCCTCCTATAAAATAAAGGAGAGAGTCATGAAAAATATGCTTAAAAAGCCAAAGATGAAAGATATGAAGATGCCCAAAAAACCAGAAAAAAATGGCATGAAAAACTCAAGCAAAAAACCTGCTTCAAAGAAAAGCAAGGTCAAAAGAAACAATCAATCCAATTACATGTAATTTATCCATCGAGGAAATATGCCAGAAATTAACATAGAAGCATTAGAACAGTACAAACTGGAAAACGAGCGCAAAGTATTGGAAAAGCAAATTGCTAAGGAAAAGAAAGCCTTGAGCAAACAAGAGGCAAAGCAAGCTGTAAAGCCAAAAAAAAATGAAAAAATGGTTCCCTGGGTAGAAGGTGTCTTTATCAACCGTGAGCATGAAGGCGGCATTTTAGCCTTTAGCTACAATAAAGACCGTTTCGCTATCAAAGATGGCGAGCGTTGCGAGATTCCGGAATATATTGCCGACCATTTAAACACTCTCAAATACACCGAGTTTGAATGGGTAAGAGATGGAGCTGAAGACAGAGTAGGCAAAAAAGGTGTCAAAAGAGTTAAAGAAGTAAAAACACGCTGCGAGTTTAGAGTTACAAAAAGCTTTGAGCGACCAGTAGGATATAAAATTCCAAGACCTGAAAGGCATAGATTGTAATGGCTAGTAATTTCTGGACATTTGGAGACATCAAGACAAAAGTTAGAAATATTGTCGGACTAAAAAGCGTCAATCAGTTGTCTGAGGCAGACCTTGAAGAGGCGATTAACCGATACTATTTTTACAAGTTTGTCTTGGAAGCTCATCCTCCTGAGCTAGAGGATTATTGGGAATTTTCTACAAGTGCCGGAGATGATTCGGAAAGCTTTGACGATGATTCTTATGTATGGATATCGGGCGATGGCTGGATTGACGGCTACCCTTTTGATATCTACTTTGATCCTCATGAGTGGTTTTCAAGATGGCCGGAAACTAGCACTTATACACAATCAAGGCCGACTGAAGCTCTTTTCTATGCAAGGGAGCTAAAGTTTAATCCTCCTCCCGATACTGTTTATTCGGTAAAGATACCGGTATTTGCAAGGCCGACCAGCTTTGCCAATGATAGCGATACACCGGTAAGGGAAGAGTGGGGTCCGCTGATATCATATGGCACAGCTTTTGAAATTCTTATGGAAAACGGAAACACCGAAAGAGCTAGCGAAATTTTACAAAAGAAGAAGCTGGAACTTGATAATATCCGCTTTAAGCAAGAACAAGTCCTAAACACTCAAAGATCAATGCCGAGGTGGTAAAATGGCGACATGGAGAGTATCAGAGCCGGCAGGCAGCACAACCATTGCAAAAGGTGCTGAATACATAAGAGAGAACTGGACACAGATAGAAACTTGCATAAGTTCTGCTAAGCTAACAGCCGGAACGGTTTTACATACCATACCGGCAGGAGCAAGAATATGGTTTTACGAAAACGTAGCTCCAAGCGGCTACACAATTGTTGCCGGACCGAGCGATGAGCTTTTAGCCGTTAAAGGCGGTTCTACCTATACAACAGGTGGAGCAGCAGCCGGAACATGGACACAGCCAGGCCATGCTTTAACAACTTCAGAGATTCCTCCGCATTCGCATGCGACCAATGCGACACAGGATATTAAAAGAGGCTCCGGATCTTCAAACTGGGGTTTTTCAAGTTCAAACCCACAGACCGGCACGACATTGACTAGCGGAGGAGCTGCGGCTGCTCATTCGCATGGCTCAACATGGAGACCAAAAGCAAGAGTCGGCATTATTTGCCAGCCGAGCTAATGTAAAGCAGGTTTTACATGACTGTAAAAGGCACTTGTAAAAAAGAGAAATGCCCATTTTTTAAAGCCTACGGCAAAGAATGTCCGTTTCTTGTTGAAACTTGGTGGGAGTCTACAACAGGTGATCGGGATTTAATCGAAGATTGCGCTCCGGTTAGAAGCTTGCTTATGCAGCAAGAATACTACAACCGAGCGATTGCTTTACAACAAAGCCATGAGCAAGCAAGAAACGAACAGGCAAAGACTAACGCAAAACTCGATCAAACCATTACACAGACTAAAGATTTTATGATTGAAGCTGAAAGAAAGCTTATAGAAATGAAACATTTTCAAACGATTCAAAATGCCTTAATAAGTAAAAACGAGGATGGCTAATGTCTTACCAGCCTTTTTTGATAGCAGATTTTAGAGAGGGTTTAGAAAATTACTCTGAGGCATGGCTAGGCTCCGAGCAAGCAGTCACCGAGCTTAATAACTGCTATCTTAGAAGAGGTAAATTTATCAAAAGACCTGGGCAAAGTGTATTTGGCCAGCTAGGCGATATCACAAGCGGAGAGACCGGCTTTGCAAACCCCGGTGGTAATCAATATACAATTACACTTGCTAATCCGGTGATTGTAAGACGCTCTTTAAAAATTTATGACTCAGGTGGAGCGCAAGTTGTCAGAGATGATGGTCAGGGTAATCTTACAGGCGATGTAGACGCAGGTGGCACAAATACAATTGATTATTCTACAGGTGCAATAGATGTTACATTTAGCGGAGCAATTACAGGAACAGTAACAGCCGATTACTCTACAGAACACGCAAGAGCCACAAGGGGGATTAAAAAATATGATCGCTATTCAGGCGGTGATATCCTTTTAGCTTTTGATTCTTACAGAATGAGCAAGTGGGTAACGACTAACGACTATTTTGAAAATGTTGATGATGGTTCAAGCAATTACGATCTTTGGAACAGCACAAATTTAATTCATACGGCAACTTATGGAGATTTTATCTGGATAGTCGACAATTCTATTTTGTCGGCAGGATCTCCGGCAACCGGTGGTGTAAAAGTCTATGATGGAAGTGTTATTTCTGACCCTGATCTAGACCTTGACGCAGCAGGCACTCCAACGGCTGTTAAAGGTGCTTTAATGGTCTTTATGTACCAAGAGCGCATTGTATTGCTTAACACCGTTGAAGGCACCTCTAACACACGCCATCCGCAAAGGGCGAGATGGAGTGCAATCGGGGTAACACCTACCACATCGCAAGGTTGGTTTGACCCTGAGCTATCCGGTGTATTTGGCAAGGGTGGCCGAAACGATGCTCCGACTAATGACGAGATAGTCTCTGCCGGCTTTGTCGGCCAAAGACTTGTAGTATTTTTTGAAAACTCTACCTTTGCTCTCGACCCTACCAACAATCCTGATCTGCCTTTTGTATGGCGCAAATTAAGCCAAACACGCAAATGCAATTCAACTTTTGGAACGATTGAGTATGACAACTACGTAACAGCAGTCGGAGGAAAGGGCATTGTAGCTTCCGATGCTCAAAAAGTAGAGGCATTCGATAAAAAAATCCCTGATTTTATTTTTAATATTGACCAGGACAATATCAACCTTTGCGCTTCCGTAAGAGCGGATATCTTAGACCAAGGATTGCTAGCCTATCCGGAAAGTCCTAACAGCTCAAGTAATAACAAGATTTTAGGTTTTAACTATGATGAAGGCTCATGGTTTACTTATACACAATCCGCTCACTGCTTTGGAACCTGGGAAAGCTCAGGCGATAAAACTTATGATGATTATGACGGAACAAATTTTGATGATCTTGCCAATACCAATTGGGACGCAAGGAATCTACAAGGATATTTCCCATATGTCTTAAGCGGTGGTGATAGTGGCTATGTATACCGTATAAACGATTTTACTGAGCTTGGAGATAGTACTAATTGGACAGAGTATTTCTCAGAGGGTGGAGATGCTCCTAATAATTTTGGCTTTGCCATCACTACCAAGCAGTTAAACCCCTTCAAGAATCAAAAGATTGACTTGGTTTATGTCCGACTTTTAGTGGACCGTGTTACCGATGATGGAGAAATCACAGTTGATTTTTACCCCAACTATGGCAGCGAAATCGTCGAAAGAAAAACAGTAAGCTTAAACAATCAGACAAGCAGCTTAGATAAAATCTGGGTGACAGTTCCGGCTAATATCAATGCCAATTTTATAAAGATGAGAATCTACCTTACAGACACACAGCTTGCAGATGATAATATCGCTAAAAAACCGTTTGTTTTACATGCTATTCAGCTATGGGCAAAACCCGGTGGGAGGCTGGATGAGCTATGACGCTTCCATCAGAGTATAATTTTGGCGAAACAGTTGAAGAGCAGCTAAGACAGCTAAAGGATATGTACTTATCTTTAAGAGAATCAGTTGAAGGCTACACTCAAGCTTTTGATGGTGTAGTTTATGGCTCAAGCACTGCCGGCACTTGCACTTATACAAACAATGATTGTTACTACGTTAGAAGAGGCGTAATCGTAGATGTCTTTTATGGCGTGACATGGACAGGACATACAGGCACAGGAAATCTATATTTAAAGCTTCCTTTCTTTGAGAAGGGTTTTACAGATTCAGTAAATGCCAGTGCTGTTATTGCTTCTAATATTACATTCCCTGCAAGTACGGTTTATCTAGTCGCAAGATCTTTGGCTAACAATGATTTTATAAGGATTGAAGCTGTTAAATCCGGAACAACACCTGCAATCTTGACAATACCGGCAGCAGGTACGCTTTATTTTCATCATAGTTATATCGGGCAGGTTAAGAAGTGATTAGAGGGGAGTATATATGGATATTACATCGTGTAAAGCCAAGGTCTTTCGCTATTTGACCGAAAGACCGGCAACAAGAGATGATGATAGGCTATTGTATCGAATGATCGTTGAGGAATCTCTAAAAGGGGAAAAAAAGGGCATGGAAATTGTCCTTGACGCTATTGAAAAAGGGAAAGTCCCCCATTTCGAAAGTGTCAGAAGATGCCGTCAAAAGCTGCAAGAACATTGCAAGAATTTGAGAGGAAGTCTCTATCATAAACGGCATAAAAATGAAAAATATGTACAAGAGCAATTGTATTTTAGTTTTTGACTATGAAATTTATAAGAATTAAAGATGCAGACTTGCTGCCTAAACGACTTGTAGAAGACAACAAAGACAGAAACTATCCGGTAGAAAGATTTTACCAATACATGAACACTGTTTTGACAGATGGTCAAGGTAATTTTAACCCTTTGGAGTACTTGAATCTCATCATTGAAGAAGAGCATAACGAAATTATCGGATACCTTTGGTACTCCATTAACATTTTAGATAATGAAGTCTTTATTAATACAATCAGTGTGGACAAGGCTCACAGAAAAAACGGTGAAGTCCTGAACCAAGTATTGGAAGAACTTAAGACAGCATTGGAAAGTACAGATTTTGATAGCGTCAAAACTCTCTCCTCCAGGAGCGCATGGCATAAAAAAAATGGTTTAGTTCAGTCAAAATATGTATTATTAGAATATAAACTTAACAAATCAGAGGCAGGACATGGGCAGAAGAAGGGCTAGTTTCGGGCAGGTCAGCAGGTTAAGTCCCGAACAACAAAAAATATTAAGCACAATGTTAGGCCAAGTGTCACAAGGCTTGGAAAGCCCCGGTCTTACTAGTGCTTTAAGAAGTGATATCACACAACAGCCAAGCTATCAGGCAGGACAAAGCGCATTAATGGATATCTTGCAAGCCGGCTATCAGCCCGAACAGATTAGAGAAGCTTTTCAAGCAAATGTCGCAAGGCCGGCAATTGAGCAGTTCCAGCAAGAGCTAGCTCCTACTATCCAACAAGCAGCGGTAGGAGCTGGAGGGGGAAGATCTTCTATGGTGCCGGCACAAGTAGCAAGATCAGGAGAAAGACTAGCAACAAACCTTGCCGGTCAGCTTGGAGCGCAACTTCTACAGGCAGAGGAAATGGCAAAGGCAAGGCAGCAGGCAGGAGTGGGTCAGGCTATGCAATATGCTCAAGCTCCGGAAGCACAAAGACAACAGCAGTTATCGCAACTTGCCGCATTGCTTGGAATGGGAGTTAGCCCATCTTTCCAGCAAACAACCCTTCAACCGGGGCGACAAGGCTTTGGTGGGGCAATTGGTACAGCTTTAGGAGCTGCCGGAGGTAGCTATTTTGGGCAACCCTTGTTAGGAGCAAAAATTGGCGGTCAAATTGGATCAGCATTTTAAGGAGATAAGAAGATGGTTTTTGTAATACCCGAAGCTATGCCAAGTCCAACAAATCAAGCAATGGCAAATATTTTAGGCTTATTAGAGCAAAACCAAAGCGCAAGAGAGCTAGCTTCCCTTATGGGACTCAATCGCAGAGAATTTGCAGCAATGAGTCCACAGGCGCAGCAGTTAAAAACGCAGCAATATTTGCAAGAGCAGCAGGATCAAGGGCTTGCCAACCTGTTAGGACTTGGCAGGCCGGCAATTACAGGAGCGCAACCACTAGCTCAAGAGCCGGTCGCTATGCAAGCGCAGCCACTCGCTCAAGAGCCGGTCGCTGCAATGCAAATGCCTATGGATACTCAAGCTGGGCTAAGCCTGCTAGACAAATTAAGCGATGAACAATTAGCTTTAATTGAACAACGTTATCCAAAAGTCGGGCAATCTTTGAGAGAAAGCAAAAAAAGAAGATCTGAAGAGGAAAGAGCTTCTGCTAAGACAATCAGTGAATCTTACAAAGAAACAAAAGATTACAGGGCTGATACAACTTCAAAAAATAGAGCTGCAAAAACAGATTTAGCTAGACTTGACCGTATGGAAGCTTTGGAAAAAACCGGTAAACTAGAGCCGGGAGCTTGGGTAAGTTTTCTTGACAGGATCGGTTTTAAAGCTGCTTTAAATCCCGAATCACAAGAATTTGAAAAGCTCGTTTCAGATTTTACAGCAAATATTAAAGATCGCTTTGGCGCAAGAGTTACAGATTTAGATTTAAGAGTGTTTTTACAGTCTATTCCAACTCTTCAGAACTCTAAAGAAGGTAGACAAAGAATCTACAAGACCTTAAGAGACCTTAGAAAGATCGAAATAGATGAATACAATGCAATGAGAGATATTGTCAAAGACAGCCAAAATAAAGGCCAAGCTTTGCCTTTTGATTTGCAAGAACAGGTTGCAGATCGAATGGAAGCTACATATGACAAATTCAGCAAAAATTTCAAACAAGCTTACAAACAAGATGACCAAGGGATGGCAGGTCAAGTTAAAATTCTTTTAAAGGATGGAAGAAGAATTGCTATTCCTAAAGAGCAAGAAGCTAAATTCAGGGCTCAATTTGCAGACAAAATCGGAGGCTAGAAGTGACTCTTTCACAAGAATTTCCAGGATTTAATGTACAGCTAGATGTTCAGCCGCAAGATGAATTTGAAGGCTTTGACGTTCAATTCTTAAGTGAGCAAAAAGAACCTTTAAAGCCTGTATCGGAATTTGTCAGACAGCCCCTAAGAATTGGAAAAGCGGTATCCGCAAGGATTGGAGGCTTGCCCGGCAATGTACAGCAATTGCTTAATGCTGCCGGTGATTTTATACAATCAATTCCTGAATATGTAACACCTGCGTCAGTATCAGAAAGTCTAAAAAAACGAAGAGAGAAAGTCTCAGATATAATGTCCGGCTTTACCTTGCCCACAAGTGAAGAAATAGCAGAAAGCCAGACTCAAGCGGCTAAAGAATTAGCGCAAGCTTTAGGCTATGATTTAGATATTAGCCCTCAATCAGCATTAGAAAGAATTACTGAAGATGTGATTGGTGGAGCTGCGGAAGCTCCTTTATTTGGTGCTGCTAGACTTCCATTTGCAGCTTTCGAAGCAGGTTCGGGCTTGGCAAGAGAAGCCGGCTTTGGACTGCCCGGCCAATTAGCAGCAGGAGCGGCAGGATTAGGACTTGGAGAACTTGGCCAAAAAGCCGCTTCTTTGACCTCGAGGACACGTCTTGCAAAACAATTAGCAAAAGAGTCTGGAATAACTGAAAAACAAATCCGGCAATCTTTAATTGACGCAGCAAAAGCGGAGGGAGTTGAACTTCCGGCAACTGCTATGTTTGATAATGCCTTTATACAAAATGCTTATGCTAAAGCCTTTGAATCTCCTCTTAGCGGTGAGGCTTTAAAACAACAAGTAAAAGAAATAAGTGCAGATATAGTTAACAAAATAAAAACAATTCCAGCTGAAATGAAAGGAACAGCTATAGATAG
>Ga0208767_1002201_pt1 | contig 14945 bp, 8 predicted proteins | sample VirMetDEL_Mar_21_FD_184514 | JGI IMG/M metagenome (GOLD analysis project Ga0208767, IMG submission 184514) | Aqueous microbial communities from the Delaware River and Bay under freshwater to marine salinity gradient to study organic matter... | ecosystem: Environmental > Aquatic > Marine >... | reverse complement strand
AGGTCCCCGACTTGATCGATCGAATATTAGAAAGAAGACCAGCGTTAATTTTAGCGTTGCTATTTATTACGATATATATGAAACTTGCGAAACTGTTACAACCCACCCCAAGCCATACCAGCAAATCATTCCCGTAGGACTTGCCAACGCTTACGAGAAACACCCCTGATGCCTGGAGCAAGTAAAATAGGTATGTCAAGTATTGCGTAGTGAAGTTCAAGCAGGAACGCTGTTTAATAAAATCATTTAAATCATCGATTTTGTTCTTGTCAAATATCTTCTGGATTTCAATATCGACTTCCATTATATAATTTAAAAATAAAATATTTTAAAGAATATATTATGGATCCTGCCTCTACCGTTGCCCTGATTGTTGCCCTATTATCGGCCTTAGCCCACTTTGTCGATCGAAGCCATTTGAAAAAAATAGATTGCTGTTGCCTTCACTCTGATTGTCGCGAGGGTCAGGACGAAAAACGTATACAGGAACTTCAGGAGAAGATCGATCGGAATAGCGAAAAGTTGGCAAAATTAAAAAGTAAAAGCAGTCCAGTAACGCCTATTTCCGGGCAGTCTTCTTGTCCTTCGTTTGAACGGGAGACGCAGATTTAATTTCAAACATTTTTTCTTGAGGAACCCTTATTGATTTCTTCTTTTTTGGCTTTTCCGCCAATAACGAAGCAGATTTAGTTGATTCCTTTCTTGCCTCTTTGGTTGCTACGGTAAACATATAACCTATATTACATTTTTATTTTCAACCCTATTTAAAACAGTTTTTCAATGACAACTCGGGCATATAACTCTTGTTCGCCACTCGAAACCGCCGCACCTAAATCCACCGCACCCGCCGCGTTTTCGACCCAGTGTTCCAATCGCAATTGATCCCCGGCCGCAATAGCAACCGAGATAGTATTATGCGAATGACCTGAGTTGCCATTAGAGGCGTTATCATTTTGACCGACACCAAGAGTTCCTACGGCATTATTGATACGAACAAGGCGGACCTTATGGTGACCAACCGCATGAACTACACCCATAAACTCGAACTTGTATGTCCCTGCGGAAGCCATAGTAATGACGTTGGCATTAATCGACACCCCGCCGTTTTGGGATGAGTTGGTTAGACCATTCAAAGGGCGGATAGACCAAGCGGCAGAACCAGCAGATGCTACGCCACCGTCAGTACCACTGGCAACCGAATAAGTGACAATACTGGGAGTAGGCAAGGCCGCATTAGCACCTGCTGGACCAGTAGGACCGCGCAAAGTTCCACTTGACTGAAATGCGGTTCCGTCAAAGACGTTAGCCGTAAAATCGTCGTCTCTAAACCAAAGATCACCAACCACTGCGGTGGCAACTTTGGCACTAAGGGCGGCACTATCGGCTACGTTCCCCTTTGCGAGTATATTGTAACCATCAGCTCCGTTTAACCCATCAGTTCCGTCGACACCAGCCGCACCTCTAATTGGAAATGAGGTGTCAAATGAACTACCATTCCAGAAATAAAGGCTGTAATTGTCTGTTCCGAGATATGTTTTACCAATATCAGTAACTCCTAAACCACTGGCAATAGTTCCCGTTATAAGAGATGATGCCGCGTTTCCGACAAACTGAAAGGAATAACCTTGAATACCCTGAGGACCAACGGCACCCTGAATACCTTGCTCGCCCTTGATATATCCCGAAGCGACCCAAGCACTACCAGACCATACATTTATTGTATGATTGGCTAAATTGTAGTATGCTTTTCCTTGATCTCCGGCGCCATATGTCAGCGCCAAGACATCGAGAGCAGATTGATCCGCGATATTTCCCAGGAAATCAATCGAATAACCCTGGATACCCTGGATACCCTGGATACCCTGGGCTCCCTGCGGACCCTGAAGACTGTCAGAACTTACGAACGCCGATCCATTCCATACGGCGAGGGTATACAACGATGAGATAAAATGCGCCTTTCCTATATCTCCGGCGTCATAACCTGTAGGGAGGTCTACAGCCGCATTGACGGTAGAAATAAGTTGTATGGATGCACCAGTCAAACCGACCGAACCAACGGACCCTTGCGGACCTTGAACACCCTGCGGACCGACGATAGAATCACCACTTGCGACGAAACCAACGCCGTTGAAGACGTACATTCGCTTGTCCTCATTGACAACATACATATCGCCCTGTAATGCCGTAGCAGTTAAAGGCGTCAAATCGGCAATCAAGGCAACTTGCCCCTTAGCAAGGATACCAGCACCAGGTGCACCAGTAGCACCAGTAGCACCAGGTGCCCCTCGAATGGGTAGGGATGTCGTTTCACCGTCAAAACTCCAAGAGCGGAGTTGATAAGTCTCGCTATCTAAAAAGACCCGACCCCAGTATGCTGGTGCTTGAATGCCATAAGACTGAAACTCGGCAGTGATCTCGGCACTTGTTTTAGACCCGAGGAAATAAAAACTAACACCCTGGGCTCCCTGGTCTCCGCGCAAACCACCTGAAGAGACCCAGGTTCCAGCACCAGTAGCAACTTTTAAGTCGTAATTTTCTTCTACAAAATACGCGGTATTTCGGGCAACGGCACCAGCAGGTAAGTCGCTCTCTAAGGGTAAAGCACCAAGGATATTCAGAGCAGGGCCTTCAGGACCTTGGGGGCCTTCATCACCAACCCCACCCTTAAGACTGCCAGAACCCACCCAAGCACTACCAGACCAGACGTATAACTGGGCCGTATTTTCCGCGAACCAAGCGTCGTTGATCGATAAAGTGGAGACATCCAAACCTGTCACCATAGCGGCTGTTGCCATAGTTCCCTTTACCTCGATGTTGGCCCCCTTGATTGAATCAAGGTATTGGCTCATACTACCCCCTGGATTAGAAACCAACCAAACTTGATACGCTGACAAACCATCAACGCCATCGGTTCCATTTACCCCAGCAATACCCTGAAGCCCCTGAGGACCCTGAGGTCCAACGGGACCTTGAAGCCCTTGAATTCCTTGAGCGCCTGTAGCACCGTTAGTCCCGTTAGTGCCGTTAGTCCCGGCCAAGGACGCTAACCATTCGGCTTCGGTTCCCGCAAAACCCTCATCGACGGCAACGTCAAACGCAGATTTACCAGGAGCACCCGCTGTTCCTGTCAAAGACACTTGAAGTTTACCAGTCTCATCGATTAAGATATTGCGGACGACACCCGCGCCATCACTCCCAGTGATCTTAAGTGCGGAGTATTCTTCATTTAAATAACTGGTAAGGCGAAGCAAACCCATAGAAGTTGCTCCGTTAAGGAGGCGAACGCGAAAATATTCATGAACGACACCCACTTGGAAACTTTTGGAATCACTCGGAGTGTAAGCAAAAGTAGTAGTATCGTCCCAATTGACTTGATTAGGAGACTGATCGACGTAGAGAGTACAAGCCCGATCGGATTTCACCACTACGTTAATTTCAACGTTAGAAAGCGTTCGCTCAGATTCACCAATAAAGGAGTTGTTCGCAGCAATCGAAACGATACTGTTATTCTTGACTGATTTAACCATCTTTATATATACCTTTAATGATATTTATTTTTAAATAAAAAAGAAATAAATCATTAGGATGTTTATCCATCTATTCGGTATTTGTTAATTGACCCGTTGCTATAGTATTTTTGGAAAGACTTCTCGTAATTTCAAGGTATACCGAAGAGTTTCCCCCTAAATTAGCAACTTCTTTACCTGAGACTGGATCTATAATACGCACCTTTATACTCGATAATAATAACGGTTCGCCTATATGCTCGTAGATTGCCGAATCGGGTTCGCTATTGATTACGAAGCTATTAGCGGCTTGGTAGTAGGTCGATATAATCGTTTTACAATTCATAACGCCATTGTCCGTTATTAAACTACCTTTATACCCATCGATGCTAATAAGGTAATGTCCGCCATCGGTAAGATCGACATAGGGAATATTTCCCGCCAAGTTAATGCTTGAGTCTACAGTATTATATATAATTTTGTTTTGAAGGGTAAAAGAGGTTATGCCTTGACCCGCACCCATTTCCGCGTCGGTATAGTCGGGCGGGGTTGGATTTGCTGACACCGCAGGAAGACCTAAATTGAACGTCGGCGGAGTATACCACCCCAACAATTTCAGACTATCTGTATATGAAATATAACTTTGCTCGTTAGACCCTGCCGTAATAATGGTAGGGTCAAAATTATTAGATGCTCCGCTAAAATCCCTTGTTGTAGAGGTATAAAACTCTTCCAATGTCATGAACGGGTCACTCGGGTTCGCTGGGTTGTATTTTTTACAAAGCGACGCGACATCAAACCCGAGACTTTCCCAGAAAGGCGTTTTCACCCCGCTCTTTGTAACGGCAGACATATCGCTGAAAATAATACCCGATTGAGCGTTGAGTTGTTGGACTGCTGGTAATGATTTGACAGTCTTATTGGTGAATTTCGCAGGAACTCCCTGAAAAACGGTAAATTGCGCCGTCCCATCTGCTTCAACGACGAATAATATGGTACAGTCATTATCGGGTGTTTTGCCACCTAAAAGCGATCCATTTATTTGTATGAACGATTGGTATGTTGGGTTTCCCGTCCATCCAGGGTTATTTGCGAATACAGGTTGGGCGAGATTGATGTCGGGATTTAACGCGTATTGGTAATCAGCGTCAGTCGACCCATCGATCCAAGCGGCGACTATATTGATCGGTACAAGCGTTGGAGCAAAAAACGAATATCCGTCAACAGGTGTTGTCAACACCGGGATGGTAAAATAAAAGGAATTTGTATTTTCAGTCGGTACTATTGGAATTTCTTGAAAGTCATTAAAGGTAGTAGGTATTAGAGCCGTACTTGCCTGAACGCCTGTTGCCTGAGCGTCGGGTTTTACAAAGATGCTGGTATGGAGATTTTCAAACGAGAAAAGATTGGTATTTTCTACGTTAAACGACAAGTTCATCTCAGGCGCCCCAACTAAAGGCGTACTAACCTCTAACGACCCATTATAGGTATAACTCGATAAATAACCGCGAGTGGTTTGACTGTCATCTTGGATTTCCGAAACTCCTGACTGCCCGAATATGCTATTTGATATGATTGGAATGATGCCATAGTCATTACCGACAGGGACATTATTCGTAAATTGAATTTTGTTAAAATAACTGCTACTGGTGTCTGATATAAAGGGGCGATACATCATGGGAATTGCCTTTAAATTATTATCGAAGGTCTTCCCGAACGAGGGCATATTATTAAAATTATCCAAGTTTGCGTCGTTATACATCAGGTGGGGAACTATTTCCGCATTTTTAATATCCCCAATTGCCGTACCAAATGCCAACCCATATTGATTGGTCTCGACAGAACGCGGAGTTTGCGTAACATACGCATTAGGTCGATATATAAATGCTTGGTCGTCTTTATACCCGAGAGTGGGGTTATTAAAATCTTGTCCGTTATATTTGGGATTGACTGGTAATTTTTTAGGTATAACGTCACCCGTAGGCATTATTGCGGGATTTTTAGAGTTAAAGAAAAGACTGGGTTGATATGTCGTAACATCTACGTTAGGGGCATATGGACCCGTAGGGGCAACTCCTGGTGTTCCGCTTGTATACATAAACGGGCCTTGAGGCAAATTCGGCGCTCTGAAAGGCCAAGTACCACCAGTACTAGCATATTGATCAGCGGGAGTGGTTTGTATATAATAGTTAATTGCTGACCCGTTAAATGTTGTTGAACTATTGGCTTGCTGACCTACAGGGAGTGGGTTCAACGTAGGGTCGTATAATTGCGATCCAATACCAGCAATAGGGGTCGCCAGGTATTTATAGTCATACAACCCTGCCGACGTAGTGCTTGGGACGTTGATTTTTTCCTTCTGCGTAGACATTGCCCTTGTAATAATCTGAGCAAGATAATCCGGTTGGTATGAACCTGCCTTGAGGACCATCGACCAGCGTTTTATAAAAGGAACGCAATCGCCTGGGTTCATACCATTAGGATTATACGTTTGACTTCCGTCGTCGGGATTTGTAGGGGAGCAATACGTCAATACATAGGGCATCCCATCGGCGGCATTGTAATCGATGGTATTGGTAAACAATTCCGTATTATTAAACAGGCTATGATCTGTACCAAATGCTTCCTGCGGAAATGCCGTACCGTAATCCGGTGTAGAATAGGTTGCGCCCGTTGGATTAGTTTGAATAACCAAATTGGCATTTATGGTGTCGGAAGTCATATTATTTTTTGTTGCCGTAATATAAACACCTGGATTGGCCGCATATGCCTGTAGGACTTCCGTTGGAATTACAAAAAACTCAATACCAGTTATAGGGTCTGGGTCGCCAACCTCTTCAGTGAAAGTTCCATCTGGATTTTGCGTTAAGGTAGTCTTAAATTGCGGAACAGGGGTAGAAGTTATCGTAAAATTAAACGGAACTCCTGCCTCAATCTGGTCGAAACTTGCTCCGATTGCTATCCAGTTATAATTTCCTAGGTTTAAAGCTCGGACTTCTTGCCCTGGTGATAATTTCAAAAAAGTGGGTTCATCGTTAAAGGTATACGCACTTGGATCAGGGATGGTCCCGTCAGTTACGAATGACGATGAATTGTTTAAAAAGTAACCATTTGGCGTATTGAGATTACCTAAAATCATATTATATGGGATTTGGGTTCCATCGGTATAATCCACCGTAAGTCCGGCCTTTATTGCGTACCATGAATCTGGGTTAATCGTCATCCAAGTGTCGGTCGTAGAATCATATAATGGTGTAGGATCGCCTACTGGCGTTGGAGGATTGCCACCGATTTGCGACAAGTCATAACCATTCGAAGTATAAAAGGCACTAAATGACGGTAAATTGGTTGGGTCGGCCGAAAACGCTCCTAAAAAACTTTGACCCGCAGGTGGGACTGCGGGTGTTGTAAAAATCTGTCCTACTGTTGGGTCGCCAGTAATACCATAATAAGACCAATTCGTATCGAAGTTTCCTGATATTACATTCCCTCCGGCATCAGTATACGTCCAAGTCCAAGGGAAACCCGTATCAGCAACTGTATAAGACTCACCAGGGCTAAGCAGTCCATTGGTGATTGGAACGGGGACGGGCGCTGGTTCGGCCTCTACGCATTTAAATATAGGCCCCGCATTAACAACAGGCATTAGTAATTGATTGCCTGAAATCGTATCCCAGGCACTCGTTGTTCCAACGGTGGCAATTTTATAAATAGTTCCAGGAACTAAATCAGGGGTAGAAATAGCCGTTGGTGAAAAGCCCAGAGTACTTCCGTTGGCTTTATTTATAGTAGATGAACTGTAACAATGGTATACCGATTCCACTAAAGGGGATAGATTTTGAGTAGTCATACCCGTAGCAGTAATATCATTAGTAACTGGCAATGGGTTTGAGTTTCCCGACGCAGTCCAGACTACGGGAATGCTTGTAGATACACCTGGATTATCAAACGGGTTCCCTTGAGCGTTTGGATCCTCGGTATTTGTTAGTGCGGGGTTAATGACGGCTGGAAGTTGATTCGCCGTTCGAGTTTCTATAAACTCTAAACAAGTAATTTGTCTATCAGGAAATAAAGGATCAAATCGGTAATCAGGGGTCTGTATACCCGACTTTATACCTGTTCCACCGCGATTGACGTAGTAGAACATATAATCTAACGATATTGTCGTATCTTCGTCGATTACGATATTGCCCGAGATGGAATTCCTGGTATCAATAAAACTCGCCTTAACGGTAATCGTATCCCCCTGGTTTAGCGAAACGGGTTCGGCTAATTTATTCGTCCAATTTGCCGAGTTTATCTTCTCTGATGAATTATATGCGGCCAGACCTACTAGTTGTTTTTTACTCATTATACCTATTATAATATAATATTTCAAAATCAGTTTAAAATATCAAATTATAATTTGTTTATTCTAACGGGTTGGTTATTTGGAAAGTTTTTTTATATGGTCTTTTATAATGAGAAAAATAAATGTTGTAAAACTTTTGACCTTTGAACCTTTGAACCTACATCGACGGCATCATCGGTACGTAATTTCCAGTTTCACCAGTCGAGCGTTTGTAAAAGCGTTTTACCTCTGCTAGCAGTTGGATGAATTTATTGGAAGAAGGTAATCCTGCCCGATGAAATAATTTCGCAGAATACTGAACGGAAAGTTCCCCCAAGACGACCTGGTTGACACCAACGGCAGAATACCCGTAGCAGGACGACAATAACTTACCAGTATTAGGGTTTGACAGCGCCGTTTCACCTTGATTCGCATAATAAGCAGAAGCCGTCGGCAACGAAATGGGCCCGGTATTATCGCTTAGACTGGCTAAACGCATCGCATCAGTACGAAGCCCACCGTAAGGCATCAATTGCTTACCATCAATCAACAAGTTAATAGTCTGGGAAAGTTCGCTACGAGCATAACCATTAGTCAGGGGTTGATCGTTTGCTGTTTCTAAAGAATAGACGTATAAATTGCTAATAAGTTGATTGGTATAACTATTCATTCGCTGATCGATTTGCGAGATATTTGCCGTTAAAGGGTTCTGTTCATCGTCGCTGTTTAAACTTTTGATAAGGAGTTTATCGGGGACAATCATATCGTAAATAATCATATCGGCGGAATCGACGGGCATAGGCGAGAGAACCTCGTCCAAGAATAGGGTAGGGGGACCGCTGAGGGCGTAACCATTTTGGATAAAAGTCGATGGCATCATCTCGATTTGAATAGTCATAAAATCATCGCTGATTTGCCGTTGGGTTAAATAGTCAGACATAAAGGAAATATCTATATATCCTGGCAGTTTTGTAGCATCTTGACGCCCTTTAGTTTCGTCTAACGAAAGTTGTCCCATAGAGGGGGCATCGATAGACATACCAGCATTTTGGAAAAGCAGACGGTTGACATCCCGCTGTTGTCCGTTATTGGCATGAGCTAATTTAATCCCCATATAATCGGTGTTATATACACTATCAACGATATTTCCCATTTGGTTGATAATTTGTAGGGACTTAATGACGCTGAAAATCCCAGAAGGACCAAAGTACACCGGTTTTTGATCCATATTGCGAATGGTGAAATCGCTTAAACGGATTTTATTCGTTAGGTACTTGAAATTACCAGGAATAGTAAAATACATACGACGGTCGTCAAAACTCGTAGGTAAAATAGCAATTGTTTTAGTCTCCATTCTTTATATATACCTTTAACGATATTTATTTTTAATAAGAAATAAAAAATAAATCGAACGTTTACAAGGAAATAAAAGAGTTGGTATAGATAAAGCAATCATACGGGCGAATTACGTTGCCATATGCTTCGGCGTTAAACTTAAGTTGAACCGCAAGGCGATCATACGAAGAGGTCAAAAGTTGAAAACCAATACCGAAAGTGTTTTCGCCGTATAACACCGCATTCATAATTGAGTTTTTACCAGGATTGCCGTTCAAGGAAAGCAAATAATTCTGGGCGAGTTCTTGGTATGTTTTTAACTCGTAGGGTATAGGGGTCTCAGAGCCGTTAATAAGGATTTCCACCCCACCACCGTTGAGGTCAATGCCCTTAATTGCCTCGCATAGCAAGTTGTTGTTAAATACGGTATTTACCTTTGACTGTTCGATAAAACTCATCGACAAAGAATTATACATTGCGGGGGCAGTGACGTTCAAATAAGAGGTTTCGTTCTGGACTGATTGCTGGTAGACGTTCTTGACGGGCATAATAACCTCTTGCGACGCGCTTCCGCCGATCAATTCAGTCCAGTTCAATTGAAGGTCAAACAATTTATAACGGAAGCCCGAAAACGCACCCGACGCGTCAAGCACCTTGCTGGCCAGAGCCAAATCGGAGTAAAATGCTTCAATGGCGTCGGCCAACGTTAAACTGATTTGGATATTCCCGAATTTAGATTGAGGAAGGGCAGTAGAAGCCTGGTTAAGGCAGTTCATCAACAAGCAGGAAAACGCAATCGTTTTCTGACCGTCTACAACGTCATTTCCCATAAGCATTATATTGTTCGTTGTCCCGCAAAGTTCGGGGATGACAAGCGAAGAACTGTTTAACGTAGCAAGATCGTAGTTGGCCTGGCGGTTCATAGCAACGTATCGGTTGTATAAATTGGTATTTTCAACCGTAGCCGAATTAACGGAAGTATTGACGGAGCGAATAAGCGAATGAACTCCAGCGAAAGGGTCCATATGAACATGATCGGTGATTTTAAGATCCCGATAAGTTCCCGCTACTGTCAATACTTGAGTATTTAAACTACCGCTAAGGCGTAGCGACCCTGGCACCATAGACCGCCCAGGTTTCATTTGGATGCTAAAATCGACTATGTCATTCGGCAAGTACTCGCGCTTTAAACTGGTCGGTGTAGTGGCGTTATATGCTGACATTTTATATACCTTTACTAAATATTATTTTTAAATTGAAATAAAATAAATAGGGGGAAATAAGGTAGATATAAGGTAGATATTTTACCTTCTTATAATTGCCTTAAAAATTATTACGATAAAAACGATTATTCGATAAACTCCTGTAATTCGGCAATGCTTTCACCTCGGGTTCGGGGGTAGGTGTAGGCGCAGGCGCGGGAACAGGTTCAGCAACAGGTTCGGGTGCTTTGACCTCTGCTTTTGCTTTACGTTCCCGCTTCTCCTTTTTGTATTCTAATAACTGCGTAAGGGCGCTTCCAATAGCATCCAATTTTTCCTCCGATAAATCCCTCTTCTTTGGTGCTTCGACCTTTTCGACTTTTGGTGCTTCGACTTTTGGTGCTTCGACCTTTTCAACAGGCGCCTCTACGACTTTAGGCGCCTCTACGACTTTAGGTGCCTCTTCGACCTTAGGCGCCTCTACGACCTTAGGCGCCTCTACGACCTTTGCCGTTTTACCCTCTTTTTTCGCCTTGCGATTTTCAGCAACAACTGCCCGAGCCTTAACCAATCGCTCGGCCAATTGTTGCCGTTTCTCTTCGGTCATTTCCTTCTTAGTTTTTTTCTTTTCTTTAACGACTGGTTCCGTCGCCTGTTCTACGGCAATTTCAGGCTCTTTTTCAATGATCGATTCAAAATGCTCTTCCATTTATTATATTCTTATATTAGATATTTTTAAATATTAAATCATTTTTATAACAGATTTGACAAACAACATTGTACCCTGCTCGATTGTCTTATTACTCTCGAACAGGACTTGCGCGGTAAATGCCGTAGAGTTATTAAACATCATCGATTGATCGCTTGAGGTGTAGATTTTCAAGGGGAAGATTGCTACGGGGCGGGAAACGCATTCCAGGCCTTTTAACCCAAAGAAGTTCTTCAACGGAGCAGAACCGTTAGAAAAGTAGTCGAGCATCTTGTCAAGGTGCATCCCGCTTGGGTAATCACTCGTAGCAGTTTTCAGGACAATATCACTGGAGGTATTGCTAATATTGTTTATCTGCCATCTATAGCGATTAATTTCTCGGCCAGTCGAGACCAAAGAACCAGCATGAGGAGACATAATTGCTACGTTAAATACGTTGGGTTCGGTTACGTTGAACTGGCGCTCAAACGATTGTAGGGGATTTTGAATAGTGAACGGTTCAACGCGGTAGGACGGATAAGCCTGAGCCATTGGCATTTTTTTATTCTTCGAACTTTGAACGAGAACCAGTTCAAATTTATCGACGGAATAGGTTAAACCCTTTGCCAATCTCCCCAAAATACCAGCATCAACAGTCCCAGGAGCATTATACCGAGAAAAGATAAACTTAAACCCAACAGGGGGTTGAGCAGAAGGAACCCAGGGGCTTGAATTGGATGCCCGATCAACCCCAAAGAATTGAAAGCCTTCATCGACACCAGGGGTCAAATCTAACGGGGTGAATTGAAGATAAAAATCATTAACAACTTTACGAATACCAGTCAATCGAACACCTCGACCGCTGTTAGGTAAAGATACAGCACCATTGCTGTATACGCCTCGGTCAATAACTTCGGGTGCTATTTGGGTGATTTGTTTATTGGCAATCATTTGCGCCATAGATAAAGCCGCCGAGACTTGAGGGTAAGCCAGTTGAATTGCGGCATCAAATACGGCCTCTGGAGAGACGCGATATCCCGATGCTGTAGTAGCATCTTCTTTGATTAAACCCGTAGTTAATAAATCCGTAACCATAGCCTCGGTCAATTGAAGTAAATGAGGTCCGTTTTTTGTAGCATCGTTAAATGTTCCCTGTAAAATCTCTTGAGTGATCTCGCCTGTCAGCGTAGTACCGTCATTCAGGAATTCAAAGACTTGGGCGGTCATAACCTCGATGCTCACCAATTTAGGTTTAACGGTGGAATCGGAATACCAAGCATCGCTCATGACGAGCTGAGGGAAGATAGCAGGTGTCCCTGGAGCGCCAGGGGTGTCGGGAATTGCTTGCCCGTAAGATCCAGTAACTGCTATATCACCAGCAGTAGGGGCAGTACCACTGGCTACGGCACTTGTAAAGGTTATAGTGAAATCTGTCGTAGCACTTGCCGTAGGTACGTTCAAATAAGAACCGGGCATTATATAAGCGTCCCCAACAACGTAGTCTTTGCTTGTTTCGAACGTACATAACGGGTTTAAGGTATAGTTGCCTGAAGTCGGGTCGATGTCGACACCAATATTACCCGTAATGTCACCAGCAGTAGCAGTTCCTTTTAAGTAATCGGCTGAGTTCGCTCCTGACCATTCCGCAATACTCGTTACGGGAATGCTATAAGTAGATTGTCCTGGCGTTGGTCCTGCGCCAGGTACTTCTGGCGTAAATGGTATGATATTGGAAACGCTATTAATCATCTCGAACATTTTGGGATTATTACCTCCAAGAGAGAAAACCATACGAACATTATCGTTTTCTTTAATTCCCATATCATTAATGTCGGAAACCACTAAGGTTTTATCTTTGAAGATGATCGCTTGATTTGGTGTTGTTGTCCCAGCAATTACTGGGGTTACATCGTAACCCACTTCGTCGAAGTATTGGGCCGATCGGTATAACCGCCCTTTATCGGCGACCGTAGTCGTTTCAATATTCCCAGCCACCACCGTAGGAAACGCCTCTATGCGCGCCGATTTCGCACCCTGACTTACGTAGTTCTCGTAACTTGAACCGTAAGAAGTCGCACCAGTTGCGTCGAATATGATGTCCGTTTTTGCGAGAACATTATTGACCGTCAACAGGTCTAATTTGTCCTCAAAAAGCAATTCGATCATTAGGCCTTTGGTTTGCGACATCCAAAAGTTCTGACTTTTACAGAGTTGAAACATATCAGATAGGGGAATATGAACGTTTATAGGGTTAGTTAAAATACTTGACCGCGCGGAAAAGACCGATGATTTTTGACCTTGATTGACGACGGACCCCGAAACCAAGGACATCGACTGTTCCATTTCCTTATTGACTGTCAATTGGTGAAGTGTTTGGGAAATAATATTACAGAATGGGATGCTCTCCAAAATACTCGCGTCGGAACCCCGTTTGAGGACTGCCTCCTTGATGAGGCAGGCAGGGGAGTAGTCAAACTCACCCTGACCCCAAGAAATGCCTACGTCTTTCGCCTTTAATGCTACCAGGTCTTCAGTTGAGATTGCTTGATTATCCGCCTTAGACATGACGCGTAAAGTCAGATCGAGATACGATTGCGAAAGATCGGTGGAATACATATCGGTCGGAACCTCGAAATTGGCGCGATTGTAACGAGGACTATAGGCTTGGTTTTCCTTGCTACGAAGTTTTACGGTTCTTATCATTTGTACTTCAGCCATTTTTATATATCCTTTAATAGTATTTTTTTTTTAAGATAATATTTAATTATTTAATTGTCTTATAACATAATAAAGTAAAAGTTTTACAACATTTACTTTCTCATTATAAAAGTCAATTTATAAAAGTCTTAAATAAAAGAGCATATGAGAATAAACATTTTATTAAATACCAGGTTGAACGGAAGACCCTATTGATGCTTGTTGTTGGATATTTTGTAACGGTGGTGGTGGCGGAGGAGCAGAAGGTTTGTCGAACAAATCCTTTAACCCCTCGACTAAGGAAAAAACACCCAAAGCCGCGGCAGATAATTCCCCTAATCCAGGAACTTCCAAAGTGGATGCTAAACCCGTTTCTATACCAGCGTCAACGCCGACTTTAGCCGCAGTCGAGGCTACGTCACCAGCAACATCGGCAACCGTCGATTCGACAGGGGCAACCAATCCGGGTGCGTTTTCTGCTGTCAACGCCTCCCCTGAAACTGATTCGGGTGCGGGTGTTGCCGAGAAGTCGCTCATCTCTTTGTATTGAGCGGTATTCCCAGCGTTGAAGGGTGAGATCTCAATCGCGGGCTTTTGTAAGATTTCACCCACCTGCGATTGAATATTTTGGACGCCTTCGGTTTCGGTAAATCCTGCGCGGTTTTGCTGATTAACTGCTTTATTTGTTAATTCATTCAATTCGTCACCCGCCGATCCTTCGATATTTCGGTTAACTATGCTAATATTCTCGGGGGTTTTCTCCCCAAGGTTCAATTGATCCCAATTCTCGAGCGTATGCTCTTTTAGGGCAGACTGCTTAACATCATCACTAATGTTCCCCATTAGGTCTTTACTGCCTAAACGTATTTGATCGAAACTTGACCCCAAGACACTTTGCTTTGATCCTCCAATCGTATCTGATAACGCATTACGCCCTCCGCTGACAGCACCCTCGACAGTAGACCGCGCACCCTCGGCAGTAGATCGAGCCGTTTGGATAGCACTCTTGGCATCCTGAAGCAAATCCGCAACACCAGGATAGGTTTTCTGTAACGATTCGGTTAAGGCTCCGGGCGTCTGCGCTAATCCGTATATTTGCTTTCCCAAGTTTAACCCTTTCGATACTGTAGCAAAACCGGCGGGGAGTTCCATACCTACGCCTGTCAGGGCCTCAATCCCACCTTGGA
>Ga0208767_1002197_pt1 | contig 14959 bp, 15 predicted proteins | sample VirMetDEL_Mar_21_FD_184514 | JGI IMG/M metagenome (GOLD analysis project Ga0208767, IMG submission 184514) | Aqueous microbial communities from the Delaware River and Bay under freshwater to marine salinity gradient to study organic matter... | ecosystem: Environmental > Aquatic > Marine >... | reverse complement strand
TTTTTTATTAAAAAAACTTAATGTTGCTTACTTTACCATACATAGATCATATCAGTATTGTTTCCGTTTTTAACCTAAACTCTCTTCATACTTAATATGCCCCTTTGAGTTTTCATGCGATCTTCTACTACAACTTTGCAGTTTAACACCGCATTCACATACATAGGTGTCTGCTCGTCTTTTCTCTAATGCTTCTTTCTGTAATTTTTTCCATTCTTCGGGGTTGTCCCGTTTAATCATTCCATAAATAAATGAGTCCTTCATATTATATTATATTAACTAAAGTATTCTTTAACCTATTTATTAAACTATAATTTTAATTTGTTCCCACCGTCTCGCACGACTGATCGCAGTATAACCCATTCGTGCGTCAAATAGATTACGAGCGTCAATAAATATAACTTCGTCAAAGGTTTCACCTTGAACTGAATGGATCGTGAAACCGTGTCTGTTCTCGCTCTTCACACCTTTAGGTTTCGCACCAATAACAATATCACCATTACAAAACCCTTTACCTCGCTCAAGACATTTCCATTTGTTCTTACCAAACATATCAGTCCATTTCTTACAGAAGTTCTTGCCGTCGCAGTTGCAGTCGTCCTTCTTATGGACTACGCAACGGGTCTTGCTACATAGGATAATGTCGGTTGGTTTGTAATCAGTTGGTTCTTTGATATTTTCATAACTATCAATAATGAACTTATTAATTTTTTCTTTGTTGTCCTTTGCCTTAATCATTCCTCTAACCTGTTCGCAAATGTACTTATGTTTGTCGCAGGTAAAACGAAAGTTCTTTTTAAACTCTTCAATTCTATCAAACCCCGTCTCGCTCATTTCAGTCCCTTCGTTTGGTGGGAGTTGGAATCCGTTGTCCCCGCAAAATATCAACTTACAACCCTTATAGATTGATTTGATCGCAAGTTTAGTTTCTTCGCTGATTTGCGAACTCTCGTCAATAATAAAACAACTATTATATCTTCTGTATTGAAACCTTTTTGTTTCATGTAAAAGATTAGCAATAACATTTGCTTCCACACCATACTTTCGTGCTTTAGCGGTCGCAAGTTTCCACGAAGGAGCAATATAGATTGGACGAACCAATCCAGCGTCCTTTAGGTTATAGTGTGTCTTGCCGTTGCCTCCTGCACCCTTAAACAATTCAACCAACCCAAACTTTCTTGGTTCATTTTCGCACCAAAAGGAACTATCAACTTTCTCATAATCTTCGTCTTCGTCTCCACGGAAATTAATATTCGTGCAGTAGCAATCGCTTCCGTGTAATTTGTCCGTAATATCTTCCTTAACTCTAAACCCTTCTCCCATAGTATAGTCGTGTTCTTGGTAATAAATCCCGTCATGAATCACAGCAATAATTTTATCCAAGTCCATTTGTAATAGTTGGTTAATTACCGCCATTCTTTCGTATGCTATAATAAATCCTACTATGTGTGCGTTGTTAAATGCGTTTTGTTTTGGATAGGTAATAAATCCTTCTCCGTCTTCAAAACACGCAACTTCGGCAACACCCCCTAAATGTGCCTTCATACACTCAAAGTAGTTCTTATCACCACGCATATAAAAACTTTGGTTGTAATTTTGTGTAGTATTGATCCCGCACCATTTAGTATATCCTCTAATATTTTCCCCTTCAATCTTTTCAAGCATATAGTCGGGAAAACGAAAGTCAATATCATTTCCCCAGCAACCACAACCAACACGAATCTTTACTCCCAACTTTTCCCATTTTTTTAGTTCGGGGGAAGGATAAACATTTCCTTCAACTAAATAACCAAGCATATCCTTAAGTTTAATTACTCGTGGATCACAACTACTAAAGTCAAATGTATCTACTGCATAATACCCAAGTTTATCAAAATTATCACACTTGCGGAAATCTGTGATCTTACCCACAAATCCAATATAATCACTACAGAGGTGAAAGTTTGCAAAACTTCTTTTTCGGTCAATATGTTTAATCTCTTGGTTAAGTGATTGAAATAATCTGTTTTGATTGGTGTGTATTCCGTTGTGGATAAATATAGCAACCTCGTCGTTTATATGATCTATTTTAGTATCAATCAATCCTGTCTCCATTTCAAACTGATTAAAGTTTTCAAGGAACTCGCATTTAGAACAATACTGATTCGTTAGGGTTCTAATCTTAATATATTCTCCTTTTTTGTTTTTAAGATAATCAAAATAAGTTCCATTCTCAATATATTTTTCGGCGAGATATTGTAGTTCTTCATGTGTGCTTTCAGTAAAATTATTTTTATCAACAACTTCATTTAGATCTATATGATTCATTCTGGTATTAACGAACTTGAAGTTCATTAGTCCCATTTTATCACTCTTACAATTAATAAAAGGTTCATTTGAAAAAGGCATTTCAACAGAGATATTAACTTGAAGTTCATTAGCGATTTGTTGTATCTTATTTTCAGGCACTCCGTCTTTGTATTGTTCCTCAAGTTTCCGTGCCTTCTTAAGCAAAGTTGAATATCTCCATTTGGTCGTTCTTGATTTTGCTTCGTTCATTTTAGTAGTTGCTAAATTACAAATAGGAAGGAACATACAATTTCTTATGCCCTCTCTAAATGTTTGACTAACCATATTTGCCGTAATATCTAATTGCGGTGTAATGATTACCTTTGCAGGATCGGTAATATTCATTAGTGGAGTTTCTTGGGGACTGTCTCCTTCAAGAAAATAGAATGCCCCTTGTTTAATCCACCACTTATTAAATCCTTTTTCAGGTACAAAAAGTTCTGCTGAATGGACTACTGATCCATTCTTAATAGTGAATACTTTAACCCGACGACCCTTGAATCTCAATAAGAATTGCTTATATTCAAATCCGTTAAGTTGTATTTCAAACTCGTTAAATCGTGGAACAACATTAAACTCCCGTGAATTGCGTTTGACTTTACGGCGAATAGCAATTTGCTCTACTGTTCTCTTCTGTCTTTCTTTCTTAAGTCGTTCTTGTTCTTGGATTCTTTGGCGAATAATATTTCGCCTGACTGTCTCCCTAACTATCCGTTCCCTACGGACTGGAGCATACAATCGTTCAACATATCTATATACCCGTTCGGGCGTAAGGTTTGCTGGTAGTCCCAACTGGCGTCTTGCTTCTGTAATTGTTGAAACACCCAAAAAATCTCTCAACTCTTTTTTTTGTTGGCGATCCATTCTTATAATAGGAAAAGAAAAAAAATCCATTTACTTTAATTATTATACAACATTATTCTTTAAGTCAATTTCCTCAAAGAATAAAATTGTGTCCTGAAGTTCTTAAAAAATATCTGTCCTGAAGATTTTTATTTTTCAACTGGTTCATTAATTTTTTTAATTTGTATATGTCCGTATTTACTTAAGAAACTATTATCTTTTTTTGACTTGTCCTTATCAACTCGTCGTCCTGAATAGATCCTATACACATGATCCTCACTAATATCAAGACCCATTCCTTCTATCATGTCTTTCTTGTTGCAGTATTTCCCTGTATCAAAACTATTTGTCTCCTTGTTAAAGATTGTAATTTCCCATTTGTATCTCTTATAGGATTTGACCCCTGCACCTCGCCCCTTGAATCCTTCTGGTTTCGCATATTTCTTTTTTTCTTCAGGCGAAGACATTATTTATTATAATATAGAAATATTTTATTTTTTAAGTATTTTTTTTTCTTAAGTAATATTAAAAGAATGCCTCAAGATAGATTTTTTGCTACTGACTATGCCTATGGAATTGATAAAGAGAAATCTTTAATAAAAACATTATCAACCCAATTTGGAGATTTAAAAAAGTCCTGCAACCAATATTCTCTATTTGATTTCAGTAATAACGACTGCCTTGTTGAATTAAAAAGTCGTCGCTGTAATCATAACACTTATCCTACAACTATGGTAGGTAATAACAAACTAAACTATGCTAAAAACAATCCTGCAAAAAAGTTTGTATTTGCTTTTAACTTTCAAGACGGATTGTATTATCATGTTGTAGATCCTAAAAAAGATTATATAATTAGAGACGGTGGTGGAAATGGGAGGGCAATTAAACCTTATGTATATATTCCTATTGAAGATCTAACCAAGATATAATTTTCTATTGTCTTCCTTTATTTGTTTTAAACGCTCCGCATATTTTTCCCACCATTCAGTCCCGTAAGCGTTTTTATGAATAGTTTTAATATGAGTATCTATATAGTTCTTTGCTAATTTCTTCCTGCATACAGGACACTCAATTTTACTATTTGCGTATTCCATTATACTATTACTTCATTTTTATTATGAATGTGTTGTAGTTGAGGTGTGTTTGGTTCATTAGAGAGTTCCTCGTTAGTAAGAACTTCTCTATTACATTTATACATACCCCAACAGCAATCTATATTCGTGCAGCGAGATTTCCTGAATGCTGAAAATATCACTCCAACTAAAGCACCTACACTTGCTATTAATCCAAGAATAAAACTTTCGCTAAAACCAGTTGGATTCATTATATAGTATTATCAGGATAATAAATCACGGATACTCTATGAGTTGTTGTAGCACTTGAAGGGGCGTCATAAGCACAAGTTATTTTTACTGTATTCAGTCCAGTCGTTTCAATTTCACTAAATACTAAATTAGGAAAAGGACCTGCCCCTGTTTGATACAACTGTGATTGAACTTTAAACATACCCACCCGTGCAGGATTCTCTTGATTTGTTTGAACCGTGAAAATAATTGGATAATTAGGTCCGGGAATCGTTGAATAAGCATAACATACACCTTTACCTCCATTCCCTAAATTAATTGTGCCTCCTTCAATACCCGTTAGATCTAAAGGTACAGCAGAACTTCCTAATACACCAATAATAGGCATTTGAAGTTCGGCAGTAGTTAGTTTTCCTTTTGTAGTAGTATTACCGCCTATAAACGCATTTGTATTTACAACTATATCCCCTGTAATATCTAAATCTTTAGTTGAAGGAACACTACTTCCAGTCAAAAGTCCGCTACAAGTTATATCACTCAAAATAGTATCATTATTTACCACTAAACTATCCGCTGTCGCTGTTCGTTGTGCGGTTGTAGCACCAGTAGTAGTTTTATTTCCATTCACGGTTGAACCCGCTTCTTTTACAATTGAGTTTTGATTCGTAGTTGCGAGACCAGTTGCAGTTGTAGCACCAGTAATTTCCCCGTTATTTGTAGTTGTTAAAGTATTTGTAGTAAATGTTCCTGAAGTTGCGTCAATACTTCCACAACTTATAGTTCCACTTGAGGATAAAGTAGCACATTCACCAACCCCAATATTTTCAAAACTCCAAGGACCTCCTGCACCATTCCCGTCTAAAGCAGAAATCAAAGGATTAGCGAGTGTTCCAGATCCTAAAGGTTGCCCGTTAATTGTAGAAAAGTTTATTTGACTACAACTCATATTTTTACAACCTAAAATATCAAATCCTCCCAAACTTAAGTCAGCATTTAAAGGATTAACAACACCACTTAAAGGTGGGTTGAGTGTTTTTGCATTTAAAGTTTTACATGTAATAGTTCCAACCGACGCAGATTTTCCAAGCGAAGTCATTATTTAACATAAACAAATATTTTATTAATCTTTGATATACATTACATTAACTCTTACTGGACTTCCAGCAGGTACAGAAGCAATCATTTTAACATATACATTTAATTCTGTCTGTGGTGTGCCGTCTTCAACTCTGTAATAATCCATAGTTGCGTCTGCTCCTACTGAATTGAGTTGAGCGACTGATACAAACAAAGACCCATTTTTAGAAGCATTAGCAACACCAGTTTCAACCTTGATTACTGGGAAGGTTGCAGTTCCCGAATAGCAAGTAATAGATCCCTTTGACCTATTTGTGATATTGATAGTTTGTGTAGGACCTGATAGATCAATTGGAATAGCATAACTTCCAAGATTGGTTGAGGACATTATCAACTGATTACAATTTAAATACCCACCTATACTTCCATTTCCAGTCGCAGAAATACCACCCCCACCTACATAATTACCTACAACCGCTAATCCTCCATTAGCATTTATAGGACCTGATACTGTAAGAGAACCTCCAACCGAATTAGGACCTGTTGTAGCAACAAGACCAGCACAAGTTAAAACTCCGCCAACACCTAAAGTTCCTGTAATTGTTGAAGGACCATTCACAGTTTCATTTCCATTTATAGTTAGACCGCCGTTTGCAGTAAAACCCCCGTCCATAAGCAAAGATCCGCCAATTGTCGTATCCCCTGAAACACTTAAGGTTGTAGCAGAAACTCCACCTGTGCTTGTGATTCCTACACCCTGTACTAAACCAGAAGCAGTCAAAGAATTACACCCAATATCATTTACATTTACGAAGTTTTGACCTCCACCCTCAAGTTCTTCAGTCATAGGATTATTTACAAACCCAGTTGGAATCGGTGGATTGCTTGTGGTAAAATCAATATTCACACATGTTATATTATCAGCATTCGTAATACTATAAGGTCCTCCTGCACCGTCGCAATCCAAATCACTCGTCATAGGATTAGTGATTGGAGCAACACCACCGCCAGTTGGATTTAGTGTTGTGTAATTAACAGTATCGGCATTTAAAATACCTACATAAGCGTCTCTACCAAGCGAAGAAGTCATTATTTAACATAAAGAAATATTTTAATAACAGGCATTTCCAAATGAAGAAAAGGCAAGTGGGCGTTGTAGAAAATCAGCACCATTCTTACCTATTCTTTGTTCTGGAACAAAAGCAATCTTATCTAAACCCGAAAGTGGTTTCGCCTTTACAAGTGTTCCTGTAAAGAGAGTATCTAACCCTTGATTCACCCGTTTATTTGGGAGATCATTTACCGCTTTGCAGGGCAGTTGAATCATATTTGGATTGTGATACATACCAATACTATCTAATGGTGAAGGAATACCCGCCTGTGATAGTCCTTTCCACTTAAAGGGTTTCCCTTGTCGTTTTGCAGTTTGAACTGCGTTTTTGCTCCCCCAATCAGGAGCAGTTAAAGTATAGTGTGCTGGAGAAGCAGGACCGATTTTATCCTTTTGGATTGATTTTAAAGAACGCATATCCTTTACGGGAGGATTCATTTTTTATAATATAAAAACATTTTAATTTTTAGATTATAAAAGTTTCATGAGTTTTTCTATTAAATGTTTTAAATCCTTTAAGTCATTTTCTAATTTTTCTAATTTCTCTTTCTCCATTTTTAATATCTACCAAAGGTTTTTCTTGAGTGAAAGGTTAGAACAGAACTGTAATATCTTTGCCTACACCAGCACGGATCTCGGCAGTTGTTTCGGCAAGAACGAAGGTTTCCGCTGAACCGCTGGATTGGTCCAGAGGGAATACTGCTGGATTACCTGCAGGAGGGATCGCTTGACCCTGTGTTTCGTAGGTCAAACTTGAGTTTATGCCTCTTGAATCTGCACCTGACTTACAACCGACACCATAGCGGGTTGGGTGAGACATACAAGTAATAGCAACGAAGCGACCGTCGTTAAATGATTCACGAGAACTTACCATAGTACCGTCAGCACCCATACCAACCTTATCAACGCCGTAATTTACATTACAGAGGCAACCCATAATATCTTGGAGATACTGGGGGTTTTGGATATTGTTGAAACTTGATCGCTGACGGAAGTTTCCAGCGAGTTTTTGATTCACACCAGCACCCCAAGAGTTAAAGGAACGAAAGCGGAAGGCATTAGCACAGAACACACTTGACCCGACCGCTGCATTTGGAAGATTTAGTGGAACGACACCTGTGGTTTGGTAGTTGCTGTCTCTATGGGTTTGGTACAGTTTATCAATTGAACCGCTTGAGAGTGAATAGCGTGTGGTTTGAGAACCAGTTGTGATATTACCTTGTGAAAAGTTGTAATACTCCTTGTAGTTAAGGGGCAGGTATGAATCCGCCTCAAGACGCTCACGCAACATACGGTTATACGCCATATTTAGAGAGCAAGATTGGACGGTGAAGTAAATGTTATTTACTGTGTAAGACATATTTGCAGCGTTGGCGACCTGTGTAGCATTAGCAAGACCAGTTCCCATAGCAACACCAAATACTTTTGGAACAAGCACAGAGTTAGGGGCAAGTGTAATACGGACTTGCAGTTGCCCGAAAATATCTGTAGCAAGGAAGCGAGTGGAGTGTTCGCCGAGAAACCCAATCCAGTCCTGAACCACGAGTGATTCCGCCTCAACACCAGCAGAACCAGCAGAGGGGGTAGGGTCTGTAGCGTCAATTTCACTACCAGCAACGGCACGATCAACTGTGGAGTTGCGTGGAACTGAACCTTTGCAGAGTTGTTTAAGATTGTAAGCGGTGTTGAACTGGTTAAGACCCTGTGAAACAGCAATCCCATTTAGGGAAGTTTCTACCCGTTGGATTAGAGATTGTGCAGCGTTCTGTGGGAGTTTCGCATACACTTCGTCGGCGACTGGTGCAGCGGGGTTTGCTGGACCAGAGCATACAATATCGTAGTGCATACGGAAACTTTGAAGATCTAACAAACTTGAGGAAGGGAGATTTACCGTTATGATACGACCTGCTTGTGCTGTATCAGCAGAGACACTCTCCAGACGGAAAGTATTAGTGCTGTAATTACTCATGGAATCAACCATATATCTAACATTTTCGGGAATGAAGAGACCCGAAGCGTCCTGCATTTCTTCGTAAGAGAGACCACCTTTATCCATTTTTTATTATATAAAAATATTTTTTTTTCGGCAAAACCTTAAACTTTGGTGAGTGAATCATATTTCGGCATGATATTCTTTGCCTGAAGTTTTCTATCGCTTGGTGGGAGTTCGTCAAAAACCACTTCCCACTTAAAGGACATTTTAAAACTTAATGACCCTTCCTGTGCCTGTCCGTCTGCTACTTCTGGGATAAGTCGTCCTTTGTCGTCTGTAATTGAAAATGCGACCTGTGAAAGTTGAGTTTGGTGAAGAAACATAGTGAAATTATCATTTGTATCTTCAAAATCTACAAACTCGTCGTCTGGATCAAAATACGCCTTCTTAAGTGGTATTCTGGCGAAGATTTGTGTTGGTGTAAGTCCTGACTGATTTGGTAGTCCCTTTTGGAAACCGAATGTTTGATAGTTGCCTGAATGCAGGTCGCTCAAAATATAGATACATTCTAACGAGTTGAGTTGTGCTACGAATGGTGAAATGTATGGACCTATCCCTACTGGAGTTGAGGTCGCTGTAGCAAAAGCATTCACAGGAGTAATTCCGTCCCAACCGTCTCGTGTATCTTTAGCACCAAAAATCTCACAGGAATCATTAAAATAACCCTGTTCGCTGACGCCTATTGGTGGTCCTACTGGACTATTTGATTTTACCTGAAAGCAGACGATATAAGCACCAACGGGGAAACCTACAGGACTGATTCGTAGTTTTCGTGTGTTTGGATCATAAGTGCAGGTAGAACCAGCACCATATCCAGCATTTACCAAGGCACTCACTATACCTTCACACAAACTCGCCCCAATTGCAGGAGGACCAACTGCAGAGGGAGTATCAAAACTCATATAGTTTCCCGCTGGAATAATACACTCTGTATATGAAGGACCAGCAGGATCATATACATAAAAAATACCGTTGGTTTGGTTAATGTTGTACCAGTTGCGTCTGCAGTGAAAGGTGCTTAAAGTAATTTTCATTTTTTCATTTGGGGTTATATTAAATGAACTGGAAGGGAAGTTAATTCTTTGAATCTGTCCTTGTTTAGTGTTAATCTCACTATTTAGGAACACGGAACGCTGAAACTTCGTAATCATTTTATTTAATATAACAAAATATTTTTTATTTCTTTGGTTCGTCAAGAGAAACTGTCTTTAATACTATTTCTTCTTTATTCTTTTCTTCTTCTTCTGTGTCTTTAAGTTTTAATTCGCCACTTCTAATCTCCTCGCAGATTTCGTCTCGCTTACTATTTGGAAGACGCAAAATTGTTTCAATCATATACGAATCAAGCATGGGATACTCTTTAACAAGAAAATCTAACTGCTGTTTCTCTAATGGTGTAAGTTCTCTAATGTGTGGGATCTTTTCAATCTCTTCCTTAAGTTCTTCGTTTTCTTTAACAATATCCATTCTTTATATTATATAAATATTTTATTTTTTAAGTAAGTTCTTCAGGAATGATAAAAGTATCAAGATTTTTCCTGAAGGGTGAAGGGTGTGTATCCTTCCTATGAAAATCAATTACCAAAAAGTCAAACTTACTATCCTTGGTCGCCTGATTATGAACCTTCATGAATGTTTCTTTGCTGACCTCTGCTCCACATTCTTCGGCAATATCTTCTAACTCCTTCTGTGATTTTGTGCGACCTATGGCGAGTGAAGTGCAGTTTCCACGGATACAACGACTAATTCCGCCTGATTGTGCCTTGTATGACTGCACGAGGAAAAATAAACTGACTCCTAAAGCACCTCCATTTTGAAATTGAGAATGGTGGCGGTGGTAAATTACCAATTTGTTTAGTTTGCGAATGCCTTTAGTAAATAGTTGAGAACCCATACAATCGTCAAATAGGATCGCACAGCAAGGTTTTCTACCATTCCACTTATGGACTGGAGGTTCAAATGTTCCATTTTTGTAAAACTCTAATAGCATTTCGTCGCTGATATTCCAACTTCCGTCATTTAATTTTCTTGTAAGTTCTTGAAATAATTTTTTCTTTTTTTCATATTCTTCTAAATCGTCTCGTTCTTTGTCTAACTTTTCTTTAATACTATCCAAACAAGTAATATCGTCTGGATCTTCATAAATATCGTCAGGATCTAATTTTAATCTACGCATTAAATCGGCATTTGAAGAAACTGACGGAGAAATAACGAACACCCTATCAAATGGGAATCGCTCCATTAAGTTAATCGTCAGGGTTGTCTTTCCTTGACCTCTGGGTGCGATACAAAGGAAGTTTTGGTGGAGTTTAGGTAAGGGTTCTGCTGTCTCATAGGCAAAAGCATTACCTTTCGGTACTTTAATTTCCATACCCTTTATTTTTACTTCTTTCATTATAATTACTATAACTAAACATTTTCTTCTTCTATTTCTTCCTGTATTTCTTGCTGTGTAAAGTCAAATTGAGGACCTAATCTCGTTTGGGTCTGTCTTCTAATATCTTGCTGGTGTCTAAAGTAAGGGTCAGTTTGAGACATAGCAGTTTCTTCTAATTGTTGTTGTCTTTCTTCTTCCATTTTCTCTTGGAATTGTTCTTGCGTCATAGGTGGAAGTTCTGCCTCGTCATAACCAAATAGTTCCTTTCTAACTTCACTATAATATTCTTCGGGGTCTGCATAATCTTCTTGAAAAGCAGAATAACTTGCGTATCCCGCCTCTTGTGCTATTTGTTCTAAACGCTCTTGTTCTGCTCGTTTTGCTTTTTCTTTTGGTGTGCTTCTTTTGATCGCCCCGACTGCATATTGACCCAGACCAAATAAAGCACCAACCCCAGCACCAAGAGCAACTCCCGCTGGACCACCCAATTCACCCATTTCAGCACCCAGTAAAGCACCCGCACCGATTCCTGTAAGTCCTGTCGCTGCACCTCCAACTGCTCCCGAAGTAATATCACTAATAGATTCAACTGTGTCTCTGTTTGCTCCTGCTTTTTGTAGAGAGTTTGCTACTGCTTTGTTTGTTTCATAACCAGCAACAGCACCAGCACCACCAGCAAGAACGGCGGGAGCAAGGGCAGTTGCGGTAAGTGCCTCTCCACCTAAAGTAGCAATTGCTCCAGCGGTCGCTGCACCACCAAGACCACCTGATAGTGCCTCGTGAGCGTCTCTTCCTGCTCTCATGTTAGGATCTATTATTTCAGCAAGTTTAGCACCAGCAATACCACCCACGACACCAATTCCAAGATTGGCGGGAGACATACTTGCTTTTATTGCGTCTCTTGTGGCGTATGCAGGGGCAAATCGTTCTTGGACTTGTTCGTGAAGTGATAGTAGATTTTCTGCTTCACTTTGAACGAAACCTTCTCTTGCTCCAACTGGTTTATCTAAAAGTTCTTGAACTTCATAATCTTCTAAAAGGAACTCGTCTTTTGGTACGCCTTCTTCAATTGCTCTTTCACTATTTTCAATTAACATATCTGCTTCGGGAACTGTAATATCCCCACCTGCTCTTTCCCACATTTGAAATAGTTTTGATTCGTCGTGAATGCGATTGCTTAATCTCCCATTTTCAATATCAACAGACGAAAAATCTTCCAACCATTCACTTAAGGATTTGCCCTCTTCAACGGCAGTTCGGGCGTCGTGCAGTCCAACCAATTCTGCGTGTCTTACTCCTGCTCTACCCATTTCTTCGGCAAGAACTTCGGGGTTATTAGATCTTCGTATTCCTGTTTGTGAAAAATTGGCGAGATCATGAACCGATAATCCACTTTCAGGATTTAACCATTTTGTTTCCTGCAAAGGCAAAATTGATTTAATTTTAAATGCTGTTGGTTTAAACCCTGCTAAAGCGTCAGTTGGATTTTCAGTTGTGCGAATAATTGTATGATTGTCCCCAGAGTTTAAAGGAACATTTTTGAGGTGTTGAGGTCCTACTGCTGGATTAAAAGTTGTTGTTTTGATTCCTAATTTTTGACCTGTGGTAATTGCTTTTGCTCCACCTAAACTAAAACCTAACAATTCTTCAACAGGACCATATGCTTCATTTGTCGCTAAAACCATATCTTCAGCAGAACGAAATTGTGGTGTAAGTTCTTCTGTTCCGTGAATAATTGCGAGATCGGTTTTCAAATCACTAATATTTTTAAAGTTTGTTCCACGATAAGCAACTTTCGGTATTCCAGTTTCTTTATGTATTAATACTAAACCTTCGCCAGTTGATAGTTCGGGTTCAACTATATATGGTATTCCTTCTTTGTCTAAATATCTTTGTGCCTTATCAAAACCTCTCTGCAATCTATTAATTCGTTGCTCTCTGGTTAGATCAATACGATTCGTGGTTTTACTTTCTAATTCAGCAATTTTACTTGCCTCAAGCATTTTTGCTTTCATTCTTTCGTCGCCAGTTAGTTCTGTATGACTTGCTCTAATTGGACGGGTTGCTGCACCTGCAAGTCCTTTTGGTTTCCTTTGAATACCCGCAGGTGTTTTATCCACAGTCGGGCGGGAGATAGAACGAGAAGGCGGAGGTGGAGGTTCTTTGACTTCCAATTGTTTTTCATGTTGTTTATCGGGATTAATGAATTGTCTTGGTCTTCGTCGGTCAGTAATATTTCTGCGTGGTCTATGACCGAATGCTGGTGCTGACCTATTACCAAAATTAATTGCTTGTAAATCTCTACGATACAAACATTCTTCAGGGTATAAATCACAAAAGGACATTTTATTTAATATAAACTAACATTTTATTATACTTCTTCTTCTTCTTCTTCAATATTTATTTCTTCTTCTAAATCTTGGAGCATTCTATCAACTGTAATATCAACAGCACGGACCTCACTTGGTCTCATTCCTTCTTCCTCTGCAATTCTCGCCTGTTCTCTGCTTGGTCTCCCTGCACCTTCTCGGCGACCACCTCTTCGGGTTGATTCACTACCACCTTCTCGTGGTCTGCCTAATTCTAAAACTTCTCGTAAAGGCAAACCTTCACGAATCATTTGAATACCTTGTGTTAGTTGCCGAAGATCAATTGAACCCATGTCGTAAAGGGCAAGTAGTTCGTTCTCGTCCATACCAGTTCTTTCAACTTCCGCTCGTTCTTCAGTAATACCACTTATATCACTTTCGGTTTCAAAACCATATTCACCGAGAATAGTAGAATCTTCTGTGAAGAAATCAAAAGTATCGCCAACTGTACTGGGAGCGTCGCTGAAGAACAACGCTTCTCTTCGTGGTGCAGGGATTAATTCGCCACCTGAAATTGGATCAATTCGGCGACCTTTAATATCATAATCTTTGTACACAGTTTCTTTAAGAGGTGGTGGAACAAGGTTTTTTTCAATTGCCTCAACGGAACAGCAACAGCATTCCAGTTCGCCAGTTTTTTTATTGCGTGTTCTTTTTGATTTAGTTTTTTTACCAAACTCACGGAATAAGATTTGTGCTGATCTATTGACTTCACCTTTAGTTTTAAATCCTGAACGGACTTGCTCTTCTACTGAAAGGACACCACAGCATTTTCGGTAATGACTATCAAAGCGATCTAAATAACTCATTTTTATAATATCTAAATATTTTTTTATTATCTTATATTAATATAAAATGACTTCACTTGGAAAAGAAGCGTATGTCGGGACTCTGCATTATAAGACACTTGATCCGCCTGTTGTAGGTGTTGCTTCTGGTCTTCCAGAAGTGCTAAATACAAATGATACAGCAACAGCAGGTCAGGAAATTAATATGTCCGCAACAGGGGTTATTAGCACCCCTCAAATCAATAAAGCAGGTGATACTCTCCATATTGTAGGTAGAGTTGGTGTTGGAGTAGATCCTGCTGACCCTATAACAGAAGACCTTGAAATTGACGGCAACATTCAAGTTGATACTTCAGGACTCGGCAAGTTGGTATTCTATGATAAATCAGCAGGACACGAACACTGTGAGTTTGACGGCGACGACGACGGAGTTAATGGAGGTCAGGCAGTTATTAAAGTTAAAGAAGACGGCGGTTCAGTCCAAACTGCTCTGGCGATAAGAGAAGACCGCCGTATTGAGTTTGATAAAATTGAGTTCAGGGACTTAAACCCTACAAATCCTATTCTTATAGGAGCAAATACAGATTTAGGACCATACGGGCAAGAAAGCATAGGTATAGGACAAAACAGCGGAACAAGTGGTTCAGGCATTCGGCAAGTATCAATAGGTTTTAATGCTGGTAGAACTAATGGAGGTAGTCGTTGTGTATGTATAGGCGACCAAACAGGAGAAACTAATGCTGGTAATTTTTCAGTCAATATTGGAAAT
>Ga0208767_1002195_pt1 | contig 14971 bp, 17 predicted proteins | sample VirMetDEL_Mar_21_FD_184514 | JGI IMG/M metagenome (GOLD analysis project Ga0208767, IMG submission 184514) | Aqueous microbial communities from the Delaware River and Bay under freshwater to marine salinity gradient to study organic matter... | ecosystem: Environmental > Aquatic > Marine >... | reverse complement strand
AGACCTAACGGTTCTAGCCAACAAGCTCGACGAAATTCTTGATGGAGGTAGTTATCGAGTCACTCCGACAGCTAGAAAGGAGGCAACCAAGGTTTCTCAGCTCATCGACCAATCCAAACAGTTAGTCGCTAAATCAATCTCAGACATCACACCATGACTATTGAAAAACAAACAGAGTTTCTTCGTTTAGTTAACAACGAGCCTCTTGTCCTGGTCGTTTCTGCGCTTTCTGACTTCCTGTGGGATGACTTCGTACGAGAAACAAGGCCCTCGGTGACTTATCTGATCAACCGTTACGACTTCGTTGAACTATCTCGTTTCGGTAAAGAGTTATTTGATTATCTATACAACGGTGAGGTAACCACGCCGCTGATCACTTTCGATGCTCTTGAGACTTACTTCCGCCAGAAACAAAACGGATCACAAATAAGTTTTCCCGAAGGCTACAAACCTGAGAATGCTCTTTGGTACGCGTTGTTCACAGATATTGTGAATGCACCGGCTTGGGAATATCTAATCCATCTGTCTCTCGGAGACCAATTTACAGCTGGTAACAATGCTGTAAATGTTCTGAATGAGGTTAGTGAGCTCCTTGAGGACTACATCGAAAGCAACAAAATTGATGTGGAGCTAATCACCACGGGGGGAGAGCAGCTTAAAAAACTGCGTGAAGAGTTCATCAAAGCTAAAGAACAAGGCGACGATGAGAAAGCCGCTGAACTTCGAAAGAAAGGAAAGGAACTCGGTTCGAAGATCGAAAACTCAATCGATAAAGTAAGAACCGAACTTCAGAATGAACTATCCAAGGCTTTAGATCAAGTTCAGAAAGAAGCTGAAAATTTAAAAGATGCCATGGAGTCTCTCGCTGGTAATCAGGAGGGCTCCGGTATGCATGCTGACGATCTGCAGGCCAAGAAAAAACTTGCTCGGAAACTCTCGAATAACCCAAGCCTTAAGCAGTTCATCCAAAAGCTAGGAGCTCTGCGCCGCGCTTGGAACGACCGTAAACGAGCAAAACGAGCTGAGTCCAATTACAGCGACATCGTTGGCGCTTGTTTTACTGACGACGTTATCCATACGTTTCCATCAGAGTTAGCACTCGCCGCAACCGACAAGGGTAAGGCTCTCTTCGCTCTTAAATACGCTCAGAAAACTCTACTGACAAAGAACTACGAAGCCAAGATCAAAGATATTGCTAAGGGTCCCGTCGTTTTGTATGTCGATATCAGCGGTTCTATGGCGGGAGCAGCAGAGCTGTGGAGTAAAGCAATTGCGTACACAGTGGCTGAGGAATGCCTTAAGGAAAAACGGGATGTACAGATACATCTGTTCGATACAAAGATACAAAAGAGTGTCAACCTTCTTGCAGGAGAACCCACTAACGCAGAAGAGCTTCTGAACTTCATCCTTACTTGGGTCACTCATGGAGGTACATCTTTCGCAGAAGTAATCAACCACGCTCTAACAAAGGCTTCTATCGACTACAAAGCGGATGTTCTTCTGATAACCGATGGAGACGCGTGCGTTCCCGATCCCTTCATACGCCGGATCAACAAATTCAAAGAAGAGCGTGACCTGCAGTGGAGTAGCTTCTGCATCGGCACAAAGTCAAGTACCCTGAAACAGTTCAGTGACTGTGTGCGCCTGGTGGACATTACGAACGACCCTTCGAACGTGTCTATCTTTCAGGACGCGTTACGTTGAATTGATTCTAGGAACCCTCTCTTCGATCCTCATGCTCAACAAACAACAAGAGGACAGTAGAACGATACAGGAAATTATAGAGTTTTATGAAACAGAAGTCGCAAGCCTTGCTCTTCAAGTAAAACTAGGCGACCTTCGTCTCGGGGATAATGGAAGTATCGAAGTCTGCAATAAGATCTTCAAAGGGAAACCCTATTGGCGAAAGGTCAATACAGATGGAACGCTTGGCGATTAGCCACGAGATCTCAAGGATACTGACCGAATACAGCCCATTTACAACCAGATTCGAACTCGAGAACTGGATCCAAGACCAACTTGAATGGTGTTTCGACGGACTCGAGTGTTCGAGCGTCGAGAACAACATTAAATATCAGGGAGCTTACATAAAATTTTTAAGAGACACCAGACTGTTTAATCTCACAAAGCTTACAGATAACTCCGAGTTATTAGAATGCTCCTTGCCACTGAGAAGCTTTCTCATAGAAAACTATGGAGTGGACACATGGGAAAACGAAGACAGCGGCTTAAGGTTCGCTAGCTGCGATTTCGAATTAATGGCTATGCAGCTCACAGAGATCATAATTGATTGGTGTGCGCATATAGAGTTCATCAACACGGTCGAGGGTCGCCAGGAACACTGGAAAAAACGAAGAGAACCTTAAAAACCCAGGCGGTCACTTGCATTTCACAAGAAGGATTGTAAGCTCAGACCGCATCATTATGCATCTCACATGAAATTGCTCTTCAAGGTTGGCGAAACTAGTCTCGACTCAACCGAGGCAAGTGCCCTCATCAACGCTGCTTCTGAATCCAATGAAGTAATCGTTGATCTGGCGGACCACGTTGACTTCAGCAAGCTTGACGCCTCGAAGCTTTTCGCATTGAGTGTCGAATCTAAGAATCCTAAACTGGCTTCTCTTGCAGCCAAAGTAGCTATTGAGGGTTTCCCTCAGCAAAAATCTCGGAAGCCACGGGCTCCGATGATGCGGATCACTCAGATCCAACAAAACAAAAGCCACTTTGTGAGTAACGAGCAGGCTATTGAAGAGCTGTGCTCTCAAAAAAGCCTTAAGTCAATTGGGGCAGCCATGATCCTCAACGCACTTAAAAAAGGGAACCGGATGACCTTGCGGCAGATTGCGGTTAATGCTGTAAACGAGCTGGCTTTCCGAGGCGAGGTCTCCGCTGACTCCGCTTGCTTCCGTGGTTTCGCTCAAGATGCTGACGGGAATCTCAAACCAATTCTCGTTAAAGCGGGCGAAAGCAAAGCAGAGGCCTACCACGCGTCGCCTATGTACGTGGCCCTCCGAGAAGGACTGACTCAACTCGCGACTTGGGGAATGGTCGAAACTCACGAAACCACTGAGTTTGGGTCGAAAGAGCGGGAACTAGACGCAAACGCGAATCTGCTTCGCCGAGTGGTCTATCAAGTCGAGCTGACTGATTCAGGTCTGAAGACGGCTAAACTCTGGAGCGACGTGACTGATTTCATCAGTCGCCGTTGGTCAGAGCGGGTGAGGACTAAAGCTCAGTTCGTCTCTGCTGCTTGAGTTTGTGACAGGGGTGCCTCGAGCACCCCTTCTCGTATAAACCATGAAAATCTTTCTCGCATCAGACCAAGACCAGTTCAAGCAAGCTTTAAACGAATTAAATCAAATCCCAAAACTCTGCCTTGACTTCGAGACCACGGGGCTTGATGCTCGAGTAGCCAAACCTCGCCTTCTTCAGCTATGCAGCACTGATGACAAAATCGAGGACAGGACCGTTTATGTTCTCGATTTTTTCAAGATCCCATCTATCGAAGGCCTAAAGGAATTGATCGAGTCGAGGGAGATGCTCCTCGGTCATAACCTGAATTTTGACCTTCAGTTTCTACTCGGACTGGGGATCGACTTTAAGGGAAAAATCTTCGACACATTCATAGCTGAGAAGTGTCTTAGAGCAGGTTTTAAGGAGAAGAAAATCTCGCCGAAAGCAAAAACGCCCTACTTTGCAGATGTTTCGTGTTCGTTAAAAGCTGTCGTAGAGAGACGCCTAGAGCTAGACATGTCTAAGGAGCAGCAAGTTAGTGACTGGAGCAAAGAGAACTTAGATGCTGAACAGATTGAATACGCAGCAAAGGACGTCGACCTCCTTCCTGCTGTGGCTGCGGATCAACTGAAAGAATTAGTTGAGGAGTGCTTAGTAGACGTCTATGGTCTCGAATCAAAGTGCATCCGCCCAGTGGCACTGATGTGCCATAGGGGGTTTAATGTAGACGTTGCTAAGCTAGTGGCACTGAAAGAGACCATTACTGAAGAACTAGATGAGATTACTGTAGAGTTTTGCACGGAGCTCGACAAAGCTCTTCCCCCAGAGTTAAAACTTCCACGCAACTTAGATGGAACACTTGCTATCGGAAAACAGCAGCGAAAGCAGTTCAATCCGGGATCTGGTGTGCAGTGCATCAAATGCTTCGAAGCTCTTGGTGTTGAACTACCTATCGCTCCAGCAACAGGCAAACCAACGCTTAATCAAGTCACCCTCTCGGAGTTCGACAGCGACGACAAATACCTGAACCTCTATCGAAAGCGCACCAAGGTAGAAACAAAATTAGAACACGTCGAGAAACTGCTCTCGAACATCAACCCTGTATCCCATAGGATACACAGCGGCTACAACCAGTACGGCGCTAACTCCGGACGATTCACGTCATCCGGGGCAAAAAAGATCACGACTAAAAAAGCTAAAGATCATTTTGCGATCAACGCTCAACAAATTCCACGTGATTATGAATTTAGAGAGTGCTTTATCGCGACCCCAGGTTACGAGCTGATCATCTGCGACTTCAGTCAGATTGAGCTTCGCCTTGGGGCTGAGCTTATCAACATCCCTCAGATGATCAAGGCTTTTCAGGATGGCCACGATCTCCACACGGTGACTGCGAGCCTCATCTATCAGGTCCCGCTGGAAGAAGTAAAAAAACACCAGAGACAGGACGGCAAAACTCTGAACTTCGCCCTTCTTTATGGCATGGGCTTTCGTAAGTACAAAACTTACGCAGCTCAGTCAGGAAAGGTCATATCGCTCTCAGAAGCAAAGGTCGCGCATTCTGCTTTCCACAGGGCTTATCCGCGCCTAAAACAGTGGCATCGAGAACGCGCAGCACTTGTGGAAGATGGTTGGGCTTACGTGCGAACCCCTACAGGACGCAGAAGACTACTGAGTTACGACGACGCTACGATGACTGTCAGCGCAAACACACTTATCCAGGGCGCAGGAGCCGACATCTTAAAGCTGTCCTTAGCGAAGTTGAACGAACATCTTGGAGACGATGCGTTCCTTGTCGCATGTGTGCATGATGAAATTGTATTGGAAGCTAAGAAAGAAAAGGTGTCTGAATACAAAGAGCTACTAGAGGGGTGCATGCTCGAAGCAGCACAGACTATCCTCAAAATCGTTCCTGCAAAAGCAGACGCCAGCACAGGACCCACGTGGGCAGAAAAGTGACGAACACCCCTCAAAAACGCAAAAAACCCGACCCCAAACCTAAATTTCAGGTGGGAGACAGAGTCAAGGAGATTAGAAAGTTTCAGCACAACATTACTAACCAATTCAACCAGACAGCTCACGTCAAACGCTGCCTTGAGATACAGGCAAACACTCGTAAAGGCACTGTGACCAAGGTGTTTATCAAACCGGATAGCCGAGGATCTCGTCTGATCTTTATGGAGGTTCTTTGGGATGGTTTTGCAACGCCCTCAGAGCACGCACAATTTCGGTTAGCACCCCTCGACGGACACGAAGAAGGCTGATAAGTTCAACCGCAACAGATCAAAATCGATGGAAATCGCAAGTCTTCTAAAAAGTACCGATAAGACCATCTTCACAGCTAAAACAGAAGATGGTTTCGTGGGCTGTGTGAGGAAGGATGAATACCTATGCCTTACAACCAACGTGTATGATTCGGTGCTCAAGGCAGCTAACGGAGCGCGGAGTTTAGAAAAGAAACTAAGAGATAACAAAGTAGTCGTGACGCCTGCGAAAGATAAAAAAATTCAAATAACTACCAAAACCACAAAAAAGAAAGTATCGTATTCGGAAAATCTTTACACGCTCACGGAAACCCAGGCGATGCCACTTCTGAGTTTCCAAGAAGTGTGGGTGATCGTCAAAGGAGACGAGTACGTAAGCGACTGTCTAAACAACAGCAAGAAACGTTTAGTTGCTTACACACGAGACAGAAACAGAGCAAAATATTTCACAGATCACGAAAAAGCAAAAATGACTATGAGGGTATTAAAGGGAGTCGTAGGGCCAGGGTTCGACTTAAAGCGATTCTTCATCCAAACAAAGGATTAGACTGCAAAAAAAGATAGGACCATGGCCACGCGGTACGCAGGAGATTTTTTTGGGGTTAGTTTAGCTGGAGATGAGCCTACAGAATCTCAGTTGTTCAAGTACTACCCCGAACTGAGGGAAGTGTCTAAGGCAAAAGAGAAAACAGCTTACGAAACGTTTAAAGAAGATTTAGCGAGATATAGTTCGCCTAAGACCCCAGAAGCTTTTGGTGGCTTCAGGGAGTTTGAAAAGAAACCAGCAAAGGTGGCCACGCCGCCTGCTTTTGGTGGCGTACCTTCGTTTGAAGTTAACTACTGAGTAACGCCAAAGGAATTATCTTATACTGGAGCCAAAGGCCTCAGTAAACGATGACTGCTACTCGGTATAAAGCCCCCAAAGGTTTCCTTGCCGGAAGCCGTTATGGTCTGAACTTGTTTGATTTATTCAAAGAAGACAGCGAGGGAGAGGGATACTCCTTAAGTGGCTTTGAGGGAATGGCTCCTCAATTCCGCACTCAAAATCTCGAGAAAGGTCGCGGGGGTGTACTGGGATATAAGACATCACCTGCAGCTCCGAAATACTCTCGTGTCTCTGAGTTTTCCTTAGTTCCCGAGCAAAAGGTAGGGCAGGCACCTTCAGTAACTGTTAACGTTGCCGGTGGTCAACAGCAGTTACCCGAAACCCCTAAGCAACAAATTGACTTAGGTCCTTTAGCCGCGAAATACGGTGCTACCGGGCTTTTCGGGCACATGGATTATATAAAAGCGAAAGAGGAAGGATACACAGATGAACAAATCGGTGAGTGGATGCGCACCAACCCAAATCTCGTCAATCCAATCAATCGTCCTGGCGCTGAAGGTGGTCTTTACGAACAGCTCGCTCGAGGTGCAGTCAACACTGCCCAGGGCGTGACTCGCGAATGGTCCGATGCTATGAAGACCTTCCAGCCTCCGGGTGGTGAGCTGGGTGCCACGCAGGTCTTCAGAGAGGCGCGGTCTTACACTGGCGCGCCTCAAATCTCAGCACTCTTTGGCCAGGATCCAACTTACTTCGGCGCGGAAGACTTAAAAGCTGCGCGGATGTCTGGTTACGACGACCAGGCCATTAGAAACTTTTTAGAGAAAAATATCAGTCTGCTTCGCGGAGAGAATGTGCCTGGTGGTTCTTCGGAACTCGGTCAGCTAACTGCTTCCTTCAAGCAGCCCGAGCCTCAAGCTCCTGCACCTTCGAGCTCCGGCGGTAGTTCAACCAATATTGGCTTAGGGGCCACGGTAGAAGGCAACCCTGAAGGAGCAAACTGGTTCGGTGGCGCTGATGTCGCTCAAGCACAGGCTGCAGGTCGCTCTGCTTCCGATATCTTTAAAGCGTTCCAAGAATACTCTGCCCAGGGTAAAACCCGAGGCCCTAACGCACCTGGAGGTTCCGAGTATGAAAAGTGGAAAGCTCTTGCTGGCGCTTAAACGTCGTTTGTGGGTATGGCGTACGCTATGCCCACTTTTAACAGCTCCCGCTTGGAACGTTGAGTTGCTGCTAAAACAGGCTGCAGAGTGGCAGCCAAATGACGTTTATTAAATATTGCCTGATTCTCGAAAGAGGCAATCAAGAAACGGCAATCGATTTAACGGCAAACGATGGCAGCCACGCGCAGGCACAGGCTGCGGATATTGCTCGGGCTCTTAAGGCGGATGCTTTCTCACTGACCTACGAACAAATAAGCCCTTGCGCGTTGAGCGAGTTGTTCCGGAGGTTGGCTTACAGCGATTTTCCGAAAAGACAATGCTGCCCCTGGGAAGGGAGTTACACGAACGGAACACCTGCCGTGTACGCCCTGAAGAAAAGGTATTATGTGCGCAGGCTAGTACAAGATTACTTGGATATAGGTAAGGATGTATACGTAATGAACAGTTGCAAACGAAAGAACTGCATAAACCCATTCCACAATTCTTACAAGAACATGAAGGCGTCCAAAACCACTGGCGCAGATAGGGATTTGGCTTTAGCCTTCGCAAGCCAGGGTGTCCCCGTCAAGGAGATCGCCAAGGCGCTTAAAGTCCACACCTCAACGGTATACCGAATCCTCAAACATGAACGTTTTCATTCTTGGACTCAAAGTTAAGGATGAGCCTATCGAAGATGAGGGCACAGTAAACATCAATGCTGTTGCACTGCCCTCAAGCGACAAGAAGACAGAGACTCGAATCTCTCTCGTTCAAAAAGCCGACCACTACGTGGGAAAACTTTTAAAAGAACTGAAGGAAAACGAGACCTTTTTGGCTATCGGTCCAACCAAAGCCGACCCCGATGGGCTGCTGAAAATGCAGCCAATCCTGATTGTCCGCAAAGACAACTGGGATGATCTCCTTGCTGTAAATCTTTTCCTCGCCACAGGTGGACTCGGTCCTAAAGCTGAGGAGACTCAGTTGGGGGACGCAACGGTCACAAATCGTTCTATCGCCTGGCGCGAAGAAGAACAGGAAACTACTTGGATGAAACTCAGCTGCTGGAATGAACTTTCTGGTCAGCTGGCTGAACTTCCTCCCGGCACACCGACTATCGCGGTAGGTCGTGTAAGCACCTCGGAGAAAGAGGAGAAGAAGTTTATTAACTACGGAGTAGACAAAATCGTCTACCTTCCTAGAACACAAAAAACTACTCCCAAAAAAGCTGCCGATCCTGAAAAGGGTCGAGTATCTACTGCTGCTCTCGGTTCACTGGATTTTTCTCTCTGATTCGTCATGGTTTTTATCGCAGGCAAATTTTCGGCTGATGAAATTCTCTGCCAGGTTCCACCGCACACGCTGCGGATCGATCTTCAAGCACGCCGTTGGAAGTCCGACACTGACTCTGAGGCGGCCATCGTGGACAGTAATGACAATGGGATTCCCATCGAGTTTGTACTTCTTGGGTTCACGCCGTTTTTTGGCAACCTTGGCATGCGTTCGCATGAAGAGTTTATTCGGATTAGTTATATCGGTGTCTCACCTTCTCATCGTCTTCTTCCTCCACGCTGCGTCTGCACTAGCATCGTCAGCGGTAAGTCGAGCCAGAAGAACTTTATTTCGTACTTCCAGACGCTCTACAACAACCGCATCAATGTTGGTGAGGTGATCACGAGCACCAAGTTTGTGCAAAAATCCTTCACTGAGAGGGATCCTGTCACTGGCGCTGACGGTGCGAAAATCAACTACAACGCTTTGGAGTTCAAAGATCGTCCCACTCAAAACGAAGACGAGAAAAAACTCATCGAGGATATTTCGAACTGGTTGGAAACCGATGGAGGAGAGCTGGTATCAGCTGCACTTCGTTCTCATATCCCCGGTGCGAATTTGGTTGAGCTTCCTCTGGGAGAAGATCACGCGGCTCTGAAAGCTTCGTTTATGGAAGCAAACCCTCGCAGACTCGAAGGAGAAGCACCCGCGACGCTTCAGTCTCTTCCTCCATCCGCAGGCGAACCTAAGAAGGCCAAAGCTGAACCCCCTTCTGCCGACAAGAAAGCGGAACCGAAGGAACTAACCGAAGACCAAAAAGCTGCCCTCAAAGCCGCTGGTCTAGAGTTCTGAGTCCCTCACTACCGCATCCACGGGGAGGCGTTTCAGCCTTCCCTTTTTTTTGCCTACATGCTGATCAAATCACCAAAACAAGGGAGGTCGACATCATTTGTAATACACCACTTGATGATGTTTTCCAGCAACGCGCCTCGAATTAAATAGTTGGCGTAGACTATGCTCAGCGCTTCAGCTACATCTTCGGTCTCTAGTTCCTTCAAAGAATCTTGAAACCTACGAAGCGCAAAATCCTGCTCAAGAGTCATGTAAGTTCTGAGCTTCTTGACCATATCATCCGTGCCCATGTCGTTCTACCAGGTCCCTAAATTTATTTTCGACCCCATCGGGAGGTCGGGCTTGTGTTATGGGAATATTTTACTCCCGGCTGACTTTACGGGAGGGCTCAAAAAACAAGTAGAGAAGTATCAAAACAACTGTGTCACCACAAACGAAGACCTAGATAACCTCGAAGACCCCAACTGGTGGGAACTCCAGAGAGACCAGTTCGATTGGATTATCGCCATCACGCAAGGATTAGGCGACAAGACAAACTGGATACTTGAGTACGGATTAGACGTTGCTAAGCACGGTGTAGTCGTTCTTGACAGACTAACTCTGCTGGAGCCCACGCGGAAGAGAGAATCGTTTCTTAAGGAAAGTAATCTTATAAACCTAAAGATTCTCAGTCCAAGGCCGTCATTTCGTGCGGATAACAAACAACTAAAAGACTCTGTGACGTCTGCGTGGTTTGTGTTCTACCCCATAGGAGCAGCGCCTACTAATACAACTATTGAATACGAAGTAGGCTGGCAGCAACCAAAAATTTTAGTCCCGTGAGCAAGCAGCTCCTTCACAAACTCGATCAAATCAGCGAGCTCTTGAAGCAGCAAAACAATAAGCTCGACAAGGTCACAGCACTCTTGACCGGCAACCAATTACTAACGGAATGCGTGGACTTCCAAGGTAAGCCACGGGGGCCTGAGGAGTGCGCTGACATCGTTTTAGAAGGGTTCTCGGCTGCTCTCTGCCTAATGTCAGAGATAGATCAGAGGAATCGAGAATATCAATATCAAAAACAAGAGTTCTTCATTGATACAGAGGATGATGATGAGGAGGATGAAGGCGTGAGTGAGATTAACGAAATTTTCTGACGAACCAAGCAGTGTCTAACACCCGAGTAACAGTAAATGGTTTACGACACTACGTTTGTAACGGAGTACCGAAGCCACTTCCATCAGTAACTTCAATCCTGAGTGCCACGCAGTCTGAGGCTACGAGAAAGAAACTTGCGCATTGGAATAAATTAAACCCAGGAGGTGCTGAACAAGCTGCCGAACGAGGCACCTGGATTCACAACAGCGTTGAAAACTATTTACGTGGTTTGCGAGTTGTCCCGCCAGAGCAGTACAGGCTTTACTGGGAAGGGATGCCAGATCTGCTCGACAGTCTGTTAGCTGACGGTCGAGTTCTTTGGTCTGAAAAACCCTTTAACCAGCCCAGTTGGTCAAAGTACGTTGGCGACGACGGGGTAGGGAGAATCCACTACTACGACGAGAAAACAGGGCACGGCTACGCCGGATGCTGTGACCTCATTTACATGGACCGTAACGCGGACATAATTCTCGCCGATTTCAAGACCAGTAACGGGCCTTACTCAGCTAGATTCCCCAAGAAGGACCAAAACCTCGACGAAAAAACCAAGAAAGCGCTGATATCAGGCGTTTTCAAAACTAAAAAGACAAGGCTCCAACTGGCTGCCTACAAAGCCGCAGCAGAAGCTTGCCTCGGAATTAAAATAAAAAAGACTCAGATTATTGTCACTACAGCGATTAAAGAATTCAACACTCAAGTTTTCACCTTTAACGAAGAAGACGTAGAGAAAGATGAAGCAAACTGGTTTGAAGTCGTAAAACAGTATTACGACAACCTAAATGCTTTACCTTAAACAAAGTTGGTGACAAAATAACTAAATTCAACGACGAACGGTAACGAGAAGTTAATAGTCTCTTAAGTTTCTAGCCTTGGCTTTTCAGCGCACTAGCGCCATAATACACGTCATTCCGTGAGTTCCATGAAGTTCGTTTGCTCAATCAACTCTGTAGTCGCTAAGCACGTTGATGCGATTACAGGCAAGATTGAAGCAAAAGGTAACTTCACGTCTTTTAACGAAAACTGGGAGGCTCTCGAGCTGACCACGGGGGAACTGGGCGTTCATTTAGGGAAGCAGAGCGGCCTATGCGCTTGGCACCTACACGAAGGCAAACGAAAAGCGAATAGAACAGGTGTAATCAAAGCGGGCTTAATAATCGTAGATATCGATAACCAAGCGGATCATAAAGACAAGGACGGTAATAAAGTTCAAAAGCAAGAGCTAACTGTTGAGGAAGCTCTCGAATTAGATATTTGTAAAAAGTATCTGACTCTTGCCTATTACTCACCCTCTACTGCTGAAAATTGGCCTCGCTTTCGACTGGTCTTTGGCTTAGAGAAACCCATCATCAACGCTGACTTTTATCAGTGGTTTTCAAAAGAAATTTATAAACAAATTCCTGGCTCTGACGTCCGAGCAACCACGATCCCCAATCTGTTTTACGGACCAAAAAGTGAGGCAGAAATCATCTGCGCACCAGGACGGTTCATACCCAGCGCGAAAACCGACGATGCTCTTAGGTACTTCGCCACGCTGCCAACGTGGGCTCCGGACCAAGGAGACGAAGCTATCGAGATACTTAAAAGTGCCGAAGTTTCTCCCAGGGGTGTTGATCTAACCGCGCTCGTTTCGCACACAGTCCGGTCTGTGCTCGACGGTGAAGAAGTTCTTGACCGGAGCTCCACGATGGCCTCGGTTGCCAAGGAGCTTGTTGGCTGGGTCAACTGGCTCAAGGAACGCAAAATTGCTGTACGCGTCTCACCCTTGACAACAGCACAGGATGCGTTCTATAACATCTATGAGTACCATCACGACGAAAATGGCAAGTTCTACCGGATCCTTTCCTCCGTAAGGGATACAGCCAGCCTTCTGCCTGCAATCTCGCTCGCATCAGAGCTCGGCCCTCTTGCTATCTGGAAGAAAGTAAAGTCGGTAAGCCGGTCGACGTTTGACCGATACGCCACGGACGACGAGAAAGAAAAACTCGCCTCCGCCCGAAAGAAGCAGATCAACTCGGTGCTGGACGCATCGATTTTTGATCTCGCAACTCCTTCACCTGAAGGGGACACATCAAATCACATTCAATCACAACCAGCACAAGTGAAAACTCCAAACTCACCGAAGGAGCTCGTAGACCTTCAAGGCGGCGGCGCCTCTAGCCAGAAGGTCACCGAGAATACAATCGCCGACACCCTGATTAACAACCTCGGTGGCAACCTCCTTTACGACAACACTCTCGACCAGTTCTATAGATACGATTCCGATTTGGGGGTCTGGTACCTATACGATGAACAACACACACGCCTATATATCACTGACTGCCTTGATATCGTTGTAAAGGCGGGACTGCTGTCGCGTTACACAGCTGCCACTGTATCGAGCATTTATCAGCTGCTCAAACCCAAACTCCTCAAATCCGTACGTAACGGACGCGAAAGCATCTGGACTACGTCGAAAAACGTCGTCGCTTTCAGCAACGGAGTTTTAGAGCTCAAAACGCTTGAGTTTAAAGAAGGCCTTCACAAAGATCTTTACCTGCGACACAAACTGGGGTATGAGTACGTGGAGAACTCCTCGTGCCCTAAGTTCCTGACATGGCTTAAAAAGGCTCTCGATCCCGGTCAAGACATTCTGATCCAGGCTTTCTGCCGAGCGATCCTTACTGGTTACACCTCCGGCGAGCGTTTCCTACACCTGGTAGGTCCCGGTGGCACTGGTAAGTCCACGATGCAACAACTGCTGGTTGCTCTTGCTGGCTTTCACTCAACCCATACCTCGAGCCTGCAGACCCTTCATGACAATCAATTCGAGACATTCAACCTGATCGGTAAGAGGTTGTTGCTCCTTACTGATGAAAGCAACTACAACAAACGGATGGATACGCTGAAAAAGCTGACCTCCGCATCCGATACGCTCCGCGCAGAGCGTAAGTACGGAAAAGAGATCATTAACTTCAAACCCGAATGTCTGGTCTGTATCGCCAGTAACGAACACATTTCGTCTAGCGATTCGACGAGTGGTCTTGAGCGTAGGCGGCTCACGATTGTGATGGACAAGGTCGTTCCGGCCAGCAGCCGCAAAGAACTAATCAGCGTCCACGATGATCGGATCGAAGGGGAGTTTGTCCCTGAACTCAGCGGTATTGTGAGCTGGGCGCTCAAAATGACTCACGAAGAGATGCGTGACGTTCTTGCAAACCCCTCTAAGCATGCGCCATCGATCAACAAAACCAACATTGAAGCTCTTGTCTTCAACAGTCAATTTGCTGCTTGGCTTGCTGATTGCACTCTCTACGCACCCAACTCCATAACCCCAATCGGTCGAGGTGCTCTCACTCCGAACACAGACGAAAAAGAAAAAGGCTGGTTCGTATCCAACGCATACGGTGCTTTATACCCGAGCTACGTCAACTTTTGTAAGGCATGCCAGTACAAACCAGCGGCAAAGCCACGCTTCGTAGAGCGTACTCGCGAGGTGCTCACAAACATGCTTAAGGTTCCCGGCATTGAGCTGGTACTAAATGACGGGATTCCGTCCTTAAAAGGGCTGCGTCTTAAAGCATTTGACCTAAACTCCGACAGGGCATCTAAAGGTCCCGAGCGCCTACCTTCACCTGTTGAGTTTGCTCAGGACCCCACAACTACTAAATGGGAAGCCGCTTTCAAAAAACATGACCCAGAGCCTGAATCGTAATTTTGTCCTAGCGTCTCTTGCCACGCTTGGCATTGGATGCGCTACTGCAGTCAACGCGCCTGATTTTCTGGGTGCTTCATTCGCTTTCGGCGGTGGCTTGCTCGGGGGAGCCAGCATCGCTAACGACCGTGCGCGTCGTAGAGACTTCCAGTCGAGGCAAAGCGAGCGCGTGACCTCAACGTTTGCAGCGCTCTATGAGTTGAATCGAGGTGTACTAGATCCCGTACAACTCAGCTTCATGGCAAACATTCCTCTCGATCAAGCCCATGGGTTCCTGACCAATGTGGCTGAGAATACTGGAGGACAGAAGGTCCCGACTAAATCCAATAACGGCGTGCTTTTTACGTTCCCTCACTCACAAAATGCTCTTGATGAGCTTTCTAAAAATGCGGAGAACTGGGCTAAAGCTCAGACTCAGCAACTTCAGGAGCAGCTTGAAAAACAGCAGAAAGTTCTGCAGCTGATGCAACTTCGTCAGACTGCTGCTCAACAACAAGCAGCCCTTAACACAGATCCTGACCCTTGGATGGCCACGGGGCAGCCGGGTCTTTGACCTAGC
>Ga0208767_1002193_pt1 | contig 14974 bp, 18 predicted proteins | sample VirMetDEL_Mar_21_FD_184514 | JGI IMG/M metagenome (GOLD analysis project Ga0208767, IMG submission 184514) | Aqueous microbial communities from the Delaware River and Bay under freshwater to marine salinity gradient to study organic matter... | ecosystem: Environmental > Aquatic > Marine >... | reverse complement strand
AGGGCTCATGTACATGTTGGAAAAAGGTCTTAAATGAATTAGCATCCCGTAAAGGATTTAATGCATTGTTAAGCCAACTATGTGCTTCATCTTGCGTAGGTATTTTATCTGTATTACCTGCTTGTGCTAGATACCAGTCTCTATCTCTTTCAATAGTCATAAAAATACCTTGAGGCATTCTGCCCGCAATAAAGTCTCTGTAGAATACTCTATATGCAATCTCAAACTCACAAGCCTTTATCCAAGACTCATTATCTGGAATTAGTGGATATCCTTCGTCGTCTAAAGGTATCCTCATATATGCCATTTCTACAAGCCCTCTTTCAAAGTTTGTATATATAAAATTTTTATTTACCTGATAAGTATTACCACATCCAGGATTAGTATTTAAATCAATATCACAACAGTGGTATCTCATATACATATTATCAGCACTATATAACATAGGCTCCAAGTAATAGCTACTCTTGCTTGCTGTAGTTTCTATATAGGTATCTGATATATCTGGTAGGTATTCTTCGCCTTCTTCTACTACAGAGTTTTCTACAAAAAAGGTTCTAGGTACATTACCAAGTGCACTACCTGCTTGTACTCTTTTACCACACTGGATAATAGTATGTAGGTCACAAGGCAGCTTACCTTTACCGTCTTCTATTTGTATTACTCTAATGTACTTTTCAAGCCTAGCATGCGATCCTATAATAGATAACAATCCCCCTATCCATTCTAAAGCATCGTAAAAGTTTACTTCTTCTTGTAGCCCAAAGTTTCTATATACGTTTTCTAGTATACGTTTTACTGATATGTATTTACCATTATTCACGGTGTCCTGTGTAGTTAGCTAGTTTAGTCAACATAGAAGATTTAGTATCTAAAGGATTTGAGTCTGAGATATACTTCTCTTCTTTAAAGTATCTTTCATACTCGTTCATTGGAGTTTCTTCTTTACTTCCCTTCTCTTTTTTCTTTCCTGACTTTACTTCTGTAATTAAGAATACTTTTTTGTTTTTGTAGGTTACTTCTTCTACATACATGCATTCTTTTGTACCGTCTGGTTTATAGAACTCTTTTTTCCATTTAGGCTTTCCGTATTCATCCATTTCCATTATCATGGCTTTGCTATTTAATTTCATAAAAATCTAATTTACAGTTATCCTGTTTTAGTTCTTTTGCTAATAATCTAGTATAACCTCTAGCTGCCTTAAATTTATAGAAACTTTTAAATGGCATGTTACAAGTTAGTTTATCCCACATAAACTTGTAAATATACCCATCACTATGTTTATTAGTGTGATATGCTATTGGCTTATCTTTAATTTCTTTTATTTCTTCTGCAGATTTACCTGGATATAATTCTTTCCAAAGATCTTTGCTAGCCTTATAGTCTATCTTTAAAGCCTTCTTTTTAATGTTACCGTCTTTGTCTAATATACTAGGTCTTCGTTTTCTTACCTCAATGTTGCCCATACCAGGCAACTTGACTTGCATATTATCATATATAATACTCTGCATCACAGAGTCATTGGCCTCTTGGATAAACTCACTAAAGGTTTTATAAGGAACATCTGTGAGTATATCCTTATATATATCCTTTACCCTATAATCTGCAACTAGTTTATCTTTCATTGTCTCTGGGGTGCTTGTGCAGGTTGCTTAATTGTGTCACTAGCATCGTTAGTAGTATCAGAAGGTATTGAGTACTTATAAGCAAGTTGTTGTAATATCTGTGCTTTTATATAGTTAAACAATCTATCTGATAAAGGATACTCGTCATCTAACGTCCAGCATTCTGACGCAGGTAGTTTATAATTAGCAGCTTCTATAGGATCTTCAAATATTCCTCTTATAGATATTGCTTTAACAAATTGAAAGTCTTCTGATTTAGAAGCTAAGTAGATTCTATCATCTAACCAAAATGCAGAAATGACATTTTCATTGAATCTTCCATTACCTGCAAAATTAATTTCTATTAGCTCCTTTAATGGAAACTCTTTTGCCATTAAGTCTAATGGGCCTATTCTAGTATATAGCTGTCCTTTATGGGTTTCTATTGCCCTAGGTATTTTATCCGTAGTTCTTACAAAGAAGCATTCAGAAGTTAATCCTAGATCATTAGATAATACTGTAGATACTTTTTCTATGTTAGAAGGCTTAAGAGTTTGGATTAATTTACTATCAAGTGTATGTCCTCTTTTGTTTCCTTCGTTAGTTAGGAATAAAGCTCTTTGTTGATTAATGAGCTGTAAGATATATTTTTCTGTAATATTACTGTCGTCAGAATCAATGTTAAAATCTTCAAAAATTTGATATATTAGCTCATTACCAGTCATATTACAAAATTACTTATTATTTAGGAATAGAAACTGTTATTTGTTTATTTGAGCGTATAGGCGTAGTAGACTGTCTTCTCCTAGAAGTATGCCCACAGTTACCACATTTGTACTCATCATATAAATTTACATAAGTTGCGTATTCTCCTATTATAGATAAGTCTGTACTTGCACATGCAGGACAGACAGATTCCCCATGAGGTACAAATAATCCTAAATTAGGATGAGGTCTAATCCAAGGTCTTAGCGCAAAGTAAACTTCTTCTAGTATTTCGACGTCTTTATCATTATAAAGTTGCATCTTATTTATTGCATCTTGATCCCCTTCCATAAACTTTTTCCACCAAGAGAAGTCAGTTTTAATCTTTGTTTCTAACCCTAGGTACTTAGCAAGGTCATCTAGTTTATAAGAAGGAACTGCTATAGCCTTTCTTGCAGCTCTTAAAGTATCTATAATTTGATAAGAAGAAGGGGGCGTTATTCCGTTTAGAAAGAACCTACCATTCATCATTCTTACGTCGAACTTAATACCATTATGAGCTATAACTATATCTGCCTCATTTATTATATTCCACAGTCCTTGTACCACTCTTTTATCGTTTCTATTAATGGCCTCCTTGGGGGTCATCTTCATAGAATGGATTTTGTTGTCAAATAACCATTTAGCTGACCATGTTAATATAGGCCAGTTATCTGCAATTACTTGTCCCCCATGAATATCTTGCTGCCATCTTCTCCAATGGTATGATATTAATGGTGCAGTTTCTATATCGAATACTAAGATTTTAGCGTTACTAAGTTTAGAGTACTCTACAGAAGCGTGTGGTCTACTTCTACTACCGTTTTTTCCTTTATAATATCTAATAGAACTCCTCGCTGCTTCTGGGTGAGAAAAAATATCAGGGTATTTTTTTGCTAATAGTTTTCCTAAATCAGTGTTATTTAATTTAGAATACTTTTTTATAGCATCTTTTACGATGCTTTTAATGTTAGAGTCTGCCATGTTTTTGATTTAAAAAGGTTTTATAAACTTCCAGCCAACCTTTATGCCTATTATTAGTGCAATTAATAAGATCAAATAAATAAAAATTCCTTTAAAATTATTTTTAATCTGTTCTACTATCCCTTGTTTTCTTACTACTATTCTTTCAACAGGTATTTCAACTGTGCGTACAATCGTGTCACCTTTACATTCGCCCTCAATATATGTCGTATCACCAACTCTAATATACTTAATTCTAAGTTTATCCTTATAAATATAAGTTGTATCCGAAGTCGTATCAATAAATGCTGTATCATGTTTTATTGACGGAATAGTGATACTAAAAGTATCTTGCACAGTATCCCGCTTTAAAAGTTTAGGGTACTTTATTGTAAGTTTTTCTATTTTTCTTTCTGCTCTTCTGAGCTTACTTTCTAGTCTTTTTTCTAAAGAACAAGAGTTAAGTATTATTGCTACTAAGAATAAATAGAATAAACTGTTTTTCCTTTTACTTTTTTGCATTTTAATATTTGATTTCTATTCTCTCTTTTTTTATAAGAAACGTGTACCCAATCTGGGTTATCTTCATCCCCGTATTCCCATATCATTTGATCGAAATCTAAATTGTCTTTTATAAAGTTAAACATGTCTGCATTAGACATATGCCCAAATGTATCATCAATGTCCATAGCTGCACCATTCATAGCACAATGTTGAGATGTTGATGAACCACCGATAGCTCTGTTAAGTTCTGGGCTTCTGAATAGGCTATTTATGGCTATAGGGCCTCCTACATGCTTTCTAAGAGGCTCAAACACTTTTTCACATAGTAGCTTAATGTTTTCCATTTGTTCCCCGCTAGGGATGTTCTCTATGCCTTTTCTTATAGCTGTGTTACTTTTCGTAGCTTCTCTGTAAGAAACGTGTTCTGTTATTTTCATTTATTTTTTTTTGATGGTTATCCATTTATGAAGAGTATACCCTATAGTAACAAGGAGTAACAATATCTTCAAAGACATCTCTATGTTGCTAAAGGATATCCCAAGTGTTGTTAAATTAATCAACACGATTTTCATTTCGTTATACATCAGCTTAATTAATGGCATTACTCTTCTTCTTTTTCTGTCTTACCTAAAATTGCGCCTGCCTCAGCAATACCAAAAGCACCAAGTGTTACTATAACAAATGAATTAAATATTACATCACTATGTACTAACTCTTTACCGTATATACCAGTTCCAATATCAACAGCAGCAAATATTGTCATAACCGCAAATGATAAAAATCCAACGATATTCTTTTCGTTGTACCTGTTCCTTGTTCTAAATATATCCCAAAAGCTCATTTTGTTATAGTTTTAAAATTAAAGTATTATGATCCTGCTACATATCTCATAGATCCTTGGAAACTAAAAGAGACGGAGCCACTAATTACAGCAGGTATTTTAATATTACTGACTTCAATTGCATCAGATCCTGATATAACATTAATCACTACGGGGATAATAAACCCTCCTGAGGCAAGATTTGTGTTATGCATCACACCTGTTCCATAATAAGTACCTGATTGTCCTGAAATATTTTCACTTGGAAGACCAGAAAAAGATGTAAACATCGCTCCAAATATTTGATTTACACTTGCAGTACCTGATACTGTAATAGTTCCTGTAACTTCTAAGTGTGCATCTAGAGCTGTATTAAAAATTTGCACATACATAGTTCCTGAACTTATGGTAGGCGGAGATAAGCTATCAGCAAAAACTGAATTTACTGCTACAGTACTTGAACTAATTTCAGTTTGAATTTCTGTAGCATTTGCCCATCCTCCATCTCCTCTCCAAAATGTTGCATTTGATGCTCCATTTCCTCCATTTAAATTTGCTACTGGTAAATTTCCTGTAACATCGGTTGCTAATGATACTTGACTCCAAGCAGCATCCCCTCTCCAGAAAGTAGTTGAGGAAGCGCTTGTCCCGCTATTAAGATTAGTAACTGGTATATTACCTATAGCAGTTAAAAGATCTCCACTAGTTGCTGCTGTAGGTGCTGCAGTACTACCAGCTCCTTTTAGTATACCCGTAGGAAAAGTAATATAAGGACTAGAAAATGCTCCTGATCCATCTAAAAAGTCTGTGGACGTAGTTAGAGTGGGTACTAACCTGTTTGCAGTATTTAGTTTATCTAGCACATAGGTATAGGCGCTAGAGGCTAATACTTTTTTAGATTGGGATACTGAGGAATCCACAATGTATAATACATCTGCATCATCTACATTTCCTGTAGTTAATTCTATTAATGTGCTTACTTTTTGAGACATAGTTATTCAGTTAAAATGTATTCAGAGGCTTCTGTCCAAAGTGGTAGTCCACTTTCTGTAAACAATGCAGTAGGATCTATTCCCCCTAGTTCTAAGTTTAAGTAATAATCGTAGTCTAATACTACATTATATTTTATTCTGATGCACTTCATGGCATCTAGTACCCATCTAATTTCTTTAGATGTTATTAAGTTTTTAGTATCAACTGCTAGATCTAATCCTGTACTGTCAAAGGTTCTTATTATTCTTAAACCTGCAGTATAGATAAAAAGATCATCTAACATCTCATCTGCTTTTATGCCCTGTTGTAATCTTTGGCCATACTTAAGTGATAGTTGGGTTAACCCTTCCTTAGAAAGGTTTCTAATGGCGTTATACTCAGTAGCAGTCATTACGGGATTAAGCAGCGGTTATTAGCTATATTTTGTACGTCAGTTGCTAGCTCTATAATTTTAGCAGAGTTAGTGGTTGTTATTTCCGCCTCATTTGCTTCTATAGATCTGTAAATCACTTCTGCCCTCATTGCTTCTCTAGCATCTTTATTATTACAGTTACACTTGCCATTAGTAAATGCTCTTATCCATAGCTTATTTAGCGCTGTTAACGTATTAGATAAGATAATTTTTTCAGTACTAAAAGAAGCTGATGGCAATGGAGTTGTCATTGTAATATTTACAGTAAACTTATGATACCCATCACCGTATGTCCAAGGTATCGTAGCCAATAACATTTTTTCAGTAGGGGAAGATCCTAAAGCAGTATAAGAAGACAGTAAATCGACTGTTGTTACTGTTGTTCCTTGATAGTCTGTTATAACTACTTGCGCAGCAGTAGCGTCTCCAGGATTATCATTAGGAGCCCCATACCCTCCAGTATTAGAGGAGGCGTCATATACACCTGTTATATCGTAAAATAAAACACTGTCTCCTGCAGCATTTAATTCAGCACTATATACTAAAGTCGAAAGGGCCATAGTTAAATCTTTTAAATTTTAACTAATAGCCCCCTCTCTAAAAAAATATGGTTGGCAGACTTAAGATTATAAAGAGAGGGGGACCATTAGTTAATTATTAATTACGCGTCGTAAGCAGTAGATGTTGAGATAATCTCTTCACCGTTTGCAGCTACATCTCCACCAGAGGTAGCGTACTCAAGGTAAACAATCAAACTACTCTTAAGGCTAGACTGAGATACTATAGAGCTAACTGCATTGTCTAAAGACAATTCCATTACTCCATACTCTCCTGTAACTGCTGTAGGTACAGATAGACGAGCTACTGGGGGAACTCCGATAGTATCTATATGCTGACCTTGGAAGCCCATAGACTCATAGTAATCCATAGCCACTTGGTTAGGAGTACCGACACCTTCAAATGCATTCTGAGAAGTAGTTACTCCTGTAGAAAGGAAAGCTTCTGATAGGCTTACTACAAAACGAGTCTTGTAATAGTTACGCTTTGATGTTACATCAAACTCTCTAGCTACACCAGTAAGTCGGATTCCCATATCGCCTGGAGTTGCTCCTACTAGATGGATAAAATCATCATCAATAGTTTCAGTTTCTCCTGCGTACTCAGTTGACAAAGTAATTGTAGTAGCACTGTCTACTGATGCAATCTTATAAGCAGCGTCAGTAAGAGTTTCAGTAGCACTTGCGCCTACTCTAAACCAATCATTAGCACTTAAATCTTGAGTATCAGTCATAGTAGCAGTCTTGCTTCCTTTAGTAAAGGTAACATTACCTGTAGCGTTTGATCCTCCTCCAAATGCTGTATTACTAGCAGCATCGCTGATGACCATTTCTATTTTTACTTTATCGCTTTTAACAGAGAAATTCTTAGTAAGACTTCCTACTAATTGTTCTGTGCTATATGCGTGAGTTGCTCCTGTAGCGGCAGTGGTATACTGACCATATACACGAGTTGGTTGACTTCTATCCTTTTCATTAGGATTAGTCATAACTAAGGTAATAACATAAGAAGTTGAGGCAGTGTCTGCATCAATAGCTCCTGTAGTACCATTATAACCAATATAAGTTATCTGCTCAGTAGCTGCTTTAAATTTAGAGCGACTAATTGTATAACTAGTTGAGGAAAGAATAGGTGACATGATTAAAGGCTCTCCAACTCCTGTACCTTGTACAATTTGGAAATAACCTCCTGCTGCAATAGCAGTGTTAGTTAATTCTCCTGTAAGGGAGATTACTTTTAAATCTGGAGTAACTACAGCGACGATACCGTCAGCTAGTCCTCCTGCAACTGATACACCGTCAGCAAGACCGTGTGCAGATGCTCCTTTTGCTACGATAACCTTTGTAAGATTATTAGCAGATCTGAGAGATGAATTCATATTTAGATAATTTTAATTAATATAAGTTACAAAAATAAAGAAAAAAAGTTATTCGATGTTTTGAATTGGTTGAATGTTAGGAATTACTTGTCGTCCTGTTGCACTCATTAATAAATCAGAGGCTATTCCTACAATAGCTTCGTGGGTAGATTCATCTAAGATGCAATTACGTTGATTATTAGGAGTTGAGAAATCTACTAATATTTCAGGTGGAGTTTTTAAATATCTCAACTTATAGCTAGTTACAGAAAAAGTACCATCTGTTACTAATTCATGTCTTTTAGCAGTTTGAGGAGAGGCAATAGGGTCATTACCATCACTTTCTCTTCCTACTTGTAATCTCCATACTGTACCCCCACTTTTATCTACAAAAGGTTTTCTGTAAGGGTTAGATACAATCTTATTGTATTGGTTATGGGATATTACATCTACAGGTATTGATAAATAATTATCATTACAATCTGTTGCAGACACTGTAACCTCCTCAAAAATAGGCAACATGAAATCGGTAGGAAGATCCACAAATACACCATTAGTTAAGTTATCAGTACTAGAAGATGTTGCAGGAACTAACAACGCGGAGTCCACAAGGGCACTAAACCCTTGATTACGGACTTCACTTTCTTCTATTCCTTCTCTTTTAATATTAGTAAGAGGAGACTGATTTGACTTAATAAATTGGTATTGTGCTTTATTTAAAATAGCACTTAATTCTGAATCTTCATACCCAGCGGCCATCCTGTCGATTTGTATCAACACTCTATCCGCCATTTCATTTGCTGTCATGCTTATTATTTATTTGCTCTAGTGATTCTTTCTTTAATTATATTATATAGAGCAGAATTTTCTGGTTTATTTAAATACGCTATAGTATCATAAATGTTTCCAGTTTTATTACCATCGTCTAGCATGTAAGAATCTCTTCCTTTTCTTGCTAAAGCTCCTGCCCTAACAGCATCATATATAAAAGCCTTATCATCAAACAATGGATCTTCTGCAATTGATAAGAACTTATCCAAGTCTTCTTTTAAGCTTTTAAATACTTCTTGAGCTAACCAAGAGTCTGTAGCCCCAGGACTAAATCCTTTATTAGAAACTTTAAGGAAGTTCTTCATCTTAGTAGAACTTACTTTGTACTCGTTATAGTAATTGAAAGCCTTAGACTCTTTTTCTGCTATATCTAGTTCTCTAGAAGTTTCTACTTCTTCGTCCTCTATATAAAATTCATAAGTAGGTTTAGCTTTTGCAGCTACTAAAGAAGGCGCAATAGTTTCTCTATTTGCTTGTAGTATCCTAAGACGAATTACATCTACAGGATCCTCCATATTTAAATCTTCACCATCTTTAGTTAAAACTACTCTTGTCATAGAATCATCTAGCCAAAAGTTTTCTCCTTTTTTATTATAAATAGAAAGATCTCTATTTAGCTGTTTCTCAAAAAACTGTCTTTCTGTTAGAAGCTCTTTGTATTGAGGAGTTTGTACTAGTTCTATGTCATCTAGTATTTGCACTAGAGTTCCCGTCTTTAATGAATTAGGTAGAGTAAAAGTTCTTTTTGTAGAATTATACATAAAAGCATCTCTTCGTCTTTTATCTAGAAGAGTTTCCCATTTACCTTCCCTCATAACGGGTTTAATCTTAACGATCTTATTTTTTATTAAGAAATTTTTAAGCGTTGGCTGAGGGATATCTTTTCCCCCAGCCTTTGCTTTATTTGTAATACTGCCTGCCATTTTAATCAAGTATTTAGTTTAGAAATTAACGAACATAATTGTATCGAAGATCTACGATCTTTGTAGGATCTTCAACTTTGATACCTCCCCACTTAGCGCGAATAACCTTGTAGCCATCTACTTCAGAAGCAATTGACTTAGGAGTACCCTTACCACCTGGAGACCAAGGATCACGAAGACCTGAGATATAACCCCACTCTTCCTGAGCACCCTTAGGCATAATACGCTTGATACCAGCATCTCCTCCGTAATCAAAAGCGATCATTCGGTGAGATTCTACTACCCCTTTGTTTCCGCCTGGGTGACGAGTCTTAAATCGAATATCATCATCAAAGAATGGAATAATCTCTACTTTGAGACAAACACCATTGTAAGACTGATACTCATTCCACTGACCACCAAAACCAAATGTATTTACACTTCCTGTATTAGTATCCTGAGTCTTTCTATAGAATCCTGGATCCATTGTAAGGATAGTCCATTGGTTAGCTTTAGCCTGAATTTGCTTATGGATTTCGATAGCACCAAATTCACCAGTGTAGATAGTTAGCATACGCTTACCTCTTTCAAGGCGGCCTACTCCCATATCAACTAGTAAATCAACATGCCAATCAAGATCATAAGAATTGTAATAGTGGATATTACCTGGAGCGATTTGATTCATCAAACCTTCACCTGCTTCTACAGAGAAGTTAGTCTTCTCGTCAGAAAGTAAGTAACGATTATCAACTGACCAGTTCTTCTGTCCATAGATGTTCATTCTAGCAAACATATTCTGGAACTGAATATCAGCAATCATATCTTGGTAGTTAATCCAAGCACTTTCTACAGAACCATCAGGGAATTGGAAACCAAACTCTAGAGGCTCATTTCCACCTTTGTTGATAGTACTACCTGCTACTTCATAATCCATTCTCATCATAGATGGACGATTTCTCATTCTAAAAGGAGAAGAGAAGTTAGGAGAAGAACCAGTGTAAGAAAGAGTACCGTTCTGCAAGTTGTAATCACGAGAGAACTTAGCTCCTACAAATAACTCTTCTGCTACTGGAATAGAAGCATCAGTGTCATCTGTCAAAAATTGAACACGGTAACGTACACCAGAACCATAAGATTCTTTTTCTTGTACGAATACTTTAACATATTCTTGCTCCCCTAAAAGAACATCATGCACATCTGCAAAATCTTCTGAGAAGTGAAGGTAGAATTGACCTGCGCCACCACCTGCATTTCCAGTGAAAGTTCCTGCAGAACTTGTGTTTCCTGAGAAATCTTCAGCGTCCAATAGAGGATAGTTACGCTCATGTTGTCCCTGGAGCATCCACTCGTAGAAACCATTTTCTTGGTCTACATACTCAATAGGGAACTTTTCATAAAAATTTAGATAAGACATATGCAAATCAGTTGCATAAATCTGTTTGATCACATTGCTAATTAGCTGTGGCTTCTGCTGATACAAAGAGTGAAAGTGATTATCTGTCACTAAACCTCTGTAATCAACAGCTTGGTACTTCTGTAAATTTAACATTTGTATTTAGATTAATTGATTAAGAATTTATTTTACTAAGTTTCTCTATAAACGAAGAAGTCTTTGAGCTTGCTTCGCCTTTAGATTGTTTTTCTGTTACGATATCCAATAGACTATTAGTAGTATCTGAAGTTACTTTTCTTCTTAATGCTGAAATATCAGGTTTTGCAACCCCTTTTTCATTAATATTAAAAAGACCTAGTTGAGTATAGTAATGTAATAGAATATCAAAAGCCTGTGGGTTTCTGCTTCTATTAGCATTAACTTGATTTATTGGCACCCCGTCTCTTTCATCTACTGCAACCATAAAAGAGTTTTTAATTTTCTCTTTCATTTTTGGAGTAAGTTTCATTCCAGGTACTAACTCACTAGAAGTTTCTATGGTATTTTCTAAAGTTCTAATGTATTGATCCCTTTGCTCTTGTTCTTGTCTTGCTCTTTGCGCAATGACATTTTTTGCGTTTGCCTCTTCTTGGTCAATAGCATTAATAAGTTTAGACTTTGCTTTTAAAGCTTTATCTGCTAATTTAGAAAGATCTTTAGCTTCTTCTACTTCTTCAGAAATCTCATCTTCTGACATTCCTAAATTAGATAGATATAACCTATAAGCAGTTTCTAAATCTTGACTAGGACTTTCTTCAGATAAACTTTCTACAAACTGTTTACTTTCTACAAGTCCTGTCGCCATGTCAGCATCTACACCTTCTTCTATAAGTCCTAAGTAAGCTTGTGCTTTTGGGGGTAAGTTTTTAATCCATCCTTCTAGCATAGAATCTGCTTTATCAGCAGTTTGTTTTTCTATTAAGCTTAATAAGTCTTCTTCAGAATCTAAAGAAGCCTCCTCATCTAGTTCTAATAATCCTTTATTTGAAAGAACGCCAGCTAAAGTTTTTATGTCTATATCGACATTACTTGCATTAACTTTTTTAGTAGAAGGACTTTCAGGTGCCTCTTCTTCTGTATTTTCTTCGTTAACTTCTTTATTAGAAGCTTTTAGCTCCTGAGGAGTTAACATCTTTAACCCATCCTCTGGTACATTTTCAGAGTCTTTAGGTTCTTCGTTTTCAATTTTTTTCTCAGGCTCTACACTACTTTCAGTGTTGCCTTCTTGTTTTTTGAGATTTAACTCTCTTGGGTTCAAAATTTGAACTCCATCAAATAAATCGTCTGCCATTTTTATCTATTTTTTGTAAAATTATGAAGTAATTAAATAAACTATGTAAGTTGATTATATAAATTTTTAGGTTTTTAATAGCTTTATTACTTTAATTAATCTCTCTTAACTCTGTTTTTTGCTGTTATTAATATTCTTTCTTCTAGTCTAGCTACATTAGCTTTTAATGCTGCATTTTCTTCCATTAGTAGCTCTATCTTTTTATAGAGTTCTGCGACCTTATCTTCTAGTTCAGTTATTCTTTTTTTATTATCTTCTCTTAAACTAGACTTAAAAGAAGCAGAGTTATCTATCTTTTTCTTCCATATGTTCCAGCCTTCTTTAAGGCCTAGTGCTCCTATTAGAGCCACAAGCATCGGTATTAAAGTTTCAGTATCCATTTTTATATTTCTTCTTCAGGTTGAAACTCGTATTTCCAATTATTAAAAGCGTCAGGTGTTGCAAACATTGTGACCTTGTTGTCGTCTATTGGCTCTGTGCTTTCTATACCTGTGTAGCTGGTAATCGATTGATCTTCATTGTATCTTACAAAATCCCAAGTTATTGCTGTATTAGGTACGATGTAAGTGTTGTCCGTGATATATCCGTAATGATTCATTAGTGTGAGCTTATATATGTTCCTGAGAAGTTACTAAGTGTTAAATCGTTTGTACCTGCACTACCGCTATTTGGTACAGTAGTGTCTCCGTTATTAATGTCAAACTTGTACCAATAGAGAGGTGTTGCGCCTAAAACAGCTACAGGGTCTGCGCCATCACCTCCGTTATAAAGGTATTGCGCTTGTGCTACGCTACCTGTTGTTTGGTGAGCAATGAAATCGTCTGTAGCTAAATTGGAATGAATACTACCTGTTGTTTGTCTGTAAAATAAATCTTGAACCCGAATACCTGTTTGCGTTGCTGACGCACCACCATCTCCATAATCCACTCCATCAAATACAAGGTGTATATCACCTCCTACGTTGTAAAAATAAACGTGATGCCAATCTCCATCATCCCACCCTGAAAGTCCTGAATCACTCCAATCGTGTCTCGTATTGTTTGCACCAAAAGAATATCTTACATAAGGCGTTAAGCCTGTTCTAAGAAATGTATAATATCCACTACTAATTCTAGAACTACTCACAACATTTGTTTGATTAGAACTGCCGCTTCCTTTCACCCAATAAGAAAGTATCCAATCTGTTGAAACTCCAATTATAATTTGTGAATCTAACGCACCATTATCATTAACGCCATCAGGGAATATTGCGTTATTGAAAATACGCGGAGGATAATGTGGTATCCAATAATCTCCTGTGAAGTTATTCAGTGTCAAGTTATTCAAATTACCTGATGAATCGCTTGCTGTTGTGCCTGTTGTTTCGTTAAATTTCCAATAAGCCACAACACCTGATGTTAATATGGTAGTAGGATCAACGCCAAAACCTGAATTATACAAATCAGTCACATTTTGTTGTGTTGCGCAATAACCCCCCACAGCAATAAAATCATCCATTTCGCCTTTGAAATGCTTTGTGTTGTTAAATCTGTTACCAATACTAATCATTTGAAGATTGGCAGCATTGGTATTGCTTGTGGATTTTGTTTGCTTTACACCATCAACATACATTTCAATAACATTACTACTATCCCTTGTTACAACGTAGTGATGCCAACTTCCCGTGTGCCCTGCTTGATCATAACCGTAGGTAAAGGCATTTTGATTACCAGTTCCATTCAGTCGAAAATAAGTAACAGATGGATAAAAAAACCACAAATCTGCTGCGGTGCTATTTTCAAAAACCCAAAATTGTCCGCTTTCGCTATTGTATAAAGGATTCATCCAAAGCGAAAGAGTAAACTCTGTGCTAAATGCAGCAATTTGTACGTTTGCTGGTAGGCTTGCGTAGTCATTAACTCCATCATAGCGCAAAGAATTTTCAAAGTCATACGCTGCTGGTGGAGGTGCTGCTGATACACTCGAACTTGTTACTCCTAGGTTTAATCCAAACATATATTATATTTTACCGACAACAATCCAGTTGTCTGCTACTATTTGTTTTATTGTTACAGCGCCCCACTGTGCTGTAATTGGTATTGAAGTGTTTGCACCATTCAAGTTAACACCTGATGCTGGAACTAATCCTACAGTACCTGCACCTGCTTGTATTATGTCAATCTCTGTACCCACTGGAAACGCTTGACTAGCGTTAGTTGGAACATTTACAGTTACTGCAGAAGCATTATCAGAGTATAAGAATACACCCTCGTGTGTTCCAAGTGTTAGGTTTATAGTTGTGTTAGTGTCAGAAACTATTGGCCTTCTACCTGTTATTTCTTGATTACCAGTAATTGCACCTGTCATAGCACCACCTGATTTAGGTAATGCCGCATCAGCTGTTGTACCTTGTGCTGCTGTTGCGTAGTCTGCACTATCAAAAGCTTTAACTTGCGCGAGGTTTGTAACTTCAGAATCCATTAATGCACCTGCTGCAGTTACGTTTGTTGCATCTGTTACATCCGCTAAAGCTTCTATACCGTCTAGCTTTGTTTTATCACCGTTAACAAATGCCCCTTCGCT
>Ga0208767_1002189_pt1 | contig 14989 bp, 15 predicted proteins | sample VirMetDEL_Mar_21_FD_184514 | JGI IMG/M metagenome (GOLD analysis project Ga0208767, IMG submission 184514) | Aqueous microbial communities from the Delaware River and Bay under freshwater to marine salinity gradient to study organic matter... | ecosystem: Environmental > Aquatic > Marine >... | reverse complement strand
TAAATACATTCCTTGGTAGAAACTCTGGTTATAATAATAGCACTGGGACAAGTATAACCGCAGTTGGTCAATCTGCACTTGGAGGAAATACTACAGGTAATTATAATACTGCACTTGGTGATAATGCACTAACAACCAACACCACCGCATCCCAAAACACTGCCGTTGGGTATCAGGCTGGATATAGTAATACGACTGGGGAGTATAACACGTTTTTAGGCTATCATGCTGGTTACTCAAGCACAGGCGGTGGTAATATCTTTGCTGGTCGTAGGGCTGGAGTAATTTCTACTGGAATAAACAATACGTTTGTTGGCGGCATAAACTCTGGGTCTGATATGACAACAGGCTCTAAAAACACAATCCTTGGCGTTTTCAGCGGCAACCAACACGGCCTAGACATCCGCACCTCAAGCAACAACATCGTGCTGTCGGATGGCGATGGTAATCCTAGAGCTGTTTGTAATAGTAACGGGGCATTTGTTTTTTCTGACACTTATACTGCGCCTAATGATTCTTCTTATCCAGAGTTTCAACAAAATTCTGGAAGCGCACAACTGGGACTTAGGCGTTTAACCACCTCCGCTGGTACCGGCTACATTGGCGCAGATGCAAGCTATGTTTTAAGGGTTTTTGATTCCAGCTTCAGTGTTAAACTTCAGGTGGACACGTCTGGAAATGTAACGTCTTCTACTGGCTCTTACGGAACTATTTCAGACCAACGCTTTAAAGAAAACATCCAAAACTCAGGTTCACAATGGGACGATATTAAGGCTGTACAGGTTAAAAAATACAGCATGATTGAAGATGCTCTTGACGCACCTAATCAAATCGGCGTGATCGCACAAGATTTAGAAGCGGCAGGCATGAGTGGCCTTGTAACTACAACTGATGCCCCAGATGTAGAAGGTACAGGTACAACAGAAATAAAAACTGTTAAATACTCTATCCTCTACATGAAAGCAGTCAAGGCACTGCAAGAGGCAATGGATCGCATTGAAACCCTAGAGGCAAAAGTAACTGCCTTAGAAAACGCATAACATTAGTCAGAAAAGGAGAAAGACATGACTGATACACCAACTGCGGAAGAAATCGCACAACACTACACTGCAATGGGCCATAGCGTCGATCTGCTAAACGCTGGGCAACCAGAGGGCATGGACGATGCTGAATGGGCTGACTGTGTGTCACGCAACGTTGAGCATCTACAGCTAATGGTGGCTAAAGACTTCTGGACAACGGAAGATATGACTGCGGTAAACGCAGCTATTGCAGCAAACTCATAACTGTGATACAATAACTAAGCACTATATGTGCAATACGTAACAATAATAAAAGGAGATACGTAATGGGAAAGAATGAAAAAACCCCTATCACTATCAACGACAAAGAATACTTCGTTGAAGACCTAACTCAAGAGCAACAGACTATGTTGAACCATGTGAATGACCTAGACCGTAAGTTGTCCAGTGCACGTTTTAACTTAGATCAACTTGCTATTGGTCGTGAAGCATTTGTAAATATGCTTGCTAAATCAGTTGAAGCAGAAGAAGAAGAAGCTGCTTAAGCTTCACTGGCTGGGCTTAATAGGCCCAGTCTTACCATCATCCACAAGAGTAAAATTATGAGTGAAGTTAAATTGTCTCACGATGAGTTAGAAGACATGTTAGACCGTGCAGCTAGACGTGGGGCTAAAGAAGCTTTACGTTCTATTGGCTTACTTGATGATGATGCACATAAAGATATTACAGAGATGCGTAGTTTGTTGGAAGCATGGCGGGATACACGTAGGTCTATTTGGTCAACAATAACAAAATTAGTCACTGTCGGCGTACTGACATTTATAGCTGGTGCAGTGTGGATGACAATGGGTAAATAAAGGTAAAGTATAATGGCAGTAGAAAATTATTATGATAAGGAAACAAAAACTTATCGCTTTGATGGTAAACAGTATGCTAAAGCTGCAGACTATTCTAAGGCTGTTAAAACCTACAATGCAGACATGAAGGCTAAAAAAGCTGCAAAAAATAGTACACCTAATACTAGCCCTGGCTTTGATAAACTTTCTGATGTAGAAAAGAAACTTGTTAATGATCATGGTTGGACCAATAACGGTGACGGTACTCTTAGTGCAAGAACTACTGGTAAAAGATATGACCATGAAGCAGGTGGTACCTTTGATGAACGTTATAATTTAGGTGCAGACTACACACCTCCAGGAGCTGAAACAGCCAGTAGTACAAACAGTGGGGTACCTGATTGGGTAGACCCTGACTATGGATACGATGTAAATAATCCACGTAAGCCTAATATGCGTGAGCTTATGGAGTCTATTTCTGGTCGTACTGTAGAAGAGCTTTATGCTGATCCTGATTCTAATTGGCAAGAGATTAGTAAGCAAGCATCTAATATGCTTTACGGAGTTGTAGGTTCCAACCAAGACACTCGTAACTGGAATGCCATTATGTCTGCTGGTAAAGATCCAGATACAGGTAATTACAATGCAGATAGAATTAAAGCTGCAGCTGGTATTGCCACTTCACAAATGTATGGTGGTACAGATGTTAAAGTTATTAAAGGTGCAAATGGTGAGACTAACCTAGGTATCGTAGGTGGTAACGGAACTTTGCTTAGAACACTTTCTGGTAGTGTAAATACCATGAAAGACTCGATGCAGGTTTTTGGTGTTAGAAATACTGACTGGGTTGGTGGAGCAGTACAAACACTTACAGATAACCTATCTACTATTAATAATAATATTCAACAATTAAATCAGATCATATCTGACCCTAACTCTACGGATGCACAAAGACAACAAGCTACTATTGCTATAGATAATCTTGGTTCTAATAGAGTATTTATTAATAACTTTACTCAAAACCTAGCACCTCAACTTACAGCAGAAGGTTTCTACACTCCTTGGGCTAACTTTGAAGACCTTTGGAAAGGTGAGTACGTAACAGGTGTAGCTCCTTACGTACCCACTGGAGTTGCTGAAACAGGTGCAGACCTTGGACTAGGCATTACAGAACAAACTATTACAGCACCAGAAACTACCACAGTAGATACTGCACCAGTAGATACTACAACTACTCCTGGTGGAACTGGAACTGGTACTGGAACTGGTGGTGGCTTTGGTACAGGTACCCCAATAGCACAACCAGAGTTACCTACCTACACTCCATACACACCACAACCAACTGGTGTCGTAGGTCAAACAATCTCTACAGCCACTTCTCAAGGAGATACAACAGGTACTGTAGGTACACCTCTGCAGACTGCAGGTATGTCTGCTGTACCTGAGACAATTCAAGTACGTAATAACTATACTGGCACCACTATGCCTAATCTTACTTCACAATCACAAAGTGGTTTTGGTGGGCAACGTACATATCAAAATGCTTTTGGTCAAACAGTGACAGTGACAGTAGACGCACAAGGTAATCCACTAACTTATAAACCACCAGGGTTTGATACACTTGTTGGAAGTCAGACACCTTTAACTCCTCAGAGACAATCTCCAATGGATATGTTTGGTCAAACTGGAGGTCAGCAAACCTTTGGTATGGGTGGAGGTAGAGGTACTGGTTCTACTCCTTACACTGGGCCTATGTCAGGTGGACCTATGTCTGGTAACCCAACTGCAGCTAAACCAGCTCTTAGTCAACTAAGTACTGACCAAGCTCTTATCGTTGGTATTGATGGTTGGTATGTTACAGCTTACACAGGGGCTGCTAAAGGTGGTCTTATGGGTATGGCTGAGGGTGGCATGACAGAAGGTGGACCTGATGTACAACTTGCTAGACGTTTCCTAGGATTTGATGGTCCTGCGTCTCAACTTACAAACTTCCTTGCTGCTAATCCTGGAGCAGCTGCTCGTATGGGTAAGTACCAAGAGGCTATGGCTGGTATGGCTAGAAATAGAGTTGGTGCACAAGAAGGTGTTGCTGGAACTACACTGGAAGATTTCCAAAAGATGCAGCAAAATCTGATCACTCAGACTATGCAACCTATTCAAGCACCTGTGCAACAGATTACACCAGATGCTGCAGACTTTATAGGAACTACTGCAGGTCAAACAACTGCTGTATCTCCTATGGCAGAAGTGGGTACTGTTGGAACAGTAGAGCAAGCTGTAATGCCTACAGCAACTGGCCCAGGTTCTATGACCCCAACTACGGTAGCCCCAGAGGTACAAGCTCAACTAGCTGGAGTTACTGGTGCTACAGGTACAGTCTCTGATCAAGCTCAAGCAACGGCTGAACAACAACTTACTACCTCTGTATCTAATATTGAAGCTGCTCAGGGTACAGCAAGTCTTATCAATGCACCAAATGCTAGACAGATACAAGCAGGTGAGCTTATCTCTGGTGTAGCAGATGCTGAAAAAGCTGCACAGTTTAACGAACAGATACAAGCTGCAACAGCTACTCCTTCTAAACAAGCCACTGTACAAGGGCAACTAGAAGGGCTTATGCAACAGTTTGAAGGTGGTAACACACCTGCATGGGCAGCAGGTTCTATGCGTACAGCAATGCAGACACTAGCTGCTAGGGGTCTTGGTGCTTCGTCTCTTGCTGGCCAAGCAGTTATTCAAGCTGCTATGGAAGCTGCATTGCCTGTCGCACAAATGGATGCACAAACTCAAGCACAATTTGAAGCACAGAACTTGTCAAACAGACAACAACGTGCTATGCTTGCAGCACAACAAAGAGCACAGTTCCTAGGTCAAGAGTTTGACCAAGCATTCCAATCCCGTGTACAGAACTCAGCACGTATTGGTGACATTGCTAATATGAACTTCACTGCTGAACAGCAGATAGCTCTTGAAGATTCTCGTGCAGTAAACACTATGAATCTAAACAACTTGTCTAATAGACAGGCTAAGGTAATGGCTGAGGCTGCTGCACTATCACAGCTTGATACTCAAAACCTAAACAACAGGCAACAAGCTGCTGTACAAAATGCTCAGAACTTCTTGCAAATGGATATGCAAAACTTAGCTAATGAGCAACAGACAGAGATGTTTAAAGCACAGCAAAACATTCAGTCTTTGTTTACTGATCAGGCTGCTGAGAATGCTGCTTCACAGTTTAATGCTACAAGTGAAAACCAAACTAATCAGTTCTTTGCTAATTTGTCTACACAAACATCTCAGTTCAATGCAGCTCAACAGAATGCTATGGATCAGTTTAATGTAAATAGTGTTAATGCTATGCGTCAGTTTAACTCTGAGATTCAACAGCAACGTGATCTGTTTAATGCACAGAATGGTCTTGTAGTTGCTCAAGCTAATGCTCAATGGAGACAGAACCTAGCAACACTAAACACAGCTGCTCTTAACGAAAGCAATATGGACTTTGCTAAAACTATTAATGCTTTAACTTCTAAGAACCTAGATGAAATCTGGCAACGTGAACGTGATATCATGTCGTTTGCATTTACCTCTGACCAATCTGCTATGGATAGAGCACTTACAATTATTATGGGTGACAAAGAGTTAGAGTTTGCTAGAACAAAACTTGCAAGTATTGAAGATGCAGCAGACACAGAACTAGCTATGAGATTCTTCTTCGGTACAAGCCCAGAAGGTTTACTAGGTGGTCTAAATCCATTCGGATAAAAGGAATAAATAATGTCTTATAACTATGCTCCTAACTATATGTCGATGATTCAGGCACTACAATCTGGTGGTGTTCAAGGTGCGTCTGCATTAAAACAAGCTAGGGCTTCTAGGGGTCTAGCAGGTAGACAAGTAGATACTCAAAAGGTATCTGACGAAGATGTAGAATCTGTTCAAGAAAAACTACTTAAAAGATTTTCTGATGTCCGTGAAGACAATGAGTCTAGTAAGTCTAAACTAGCATCTCTTATATCTGAGTTGGAAGAATCTGATATTGGTATTGACCCTGTAACGCAAGAGATAGAACCTCCGACAGAAGACCCTGATGTAAATACTTCAGGTAGTATTATAGATTTTATTGCGGGGTTTGAAGGTTTTAGAGATACTGCATACGATGACTATGGCCAACTTACTATTGGTTTTGGTACACCAGCTACAAGTCCTGACCAAACTATAACTAAAGAAGAAGCTAGAAAAGAGTTATCTAAAGAAGTTATGAAAGCTAGAACTATTGTACTAGAAGCAGCTAAAGAGTTTGGCTATGACTGGTCTGACAATCAGATTGATGCTTTAACTAGCTTTACATTTAACTTAGGTCAAGGTAACTTTAACAAATTACTTAAAGGTGATGAGGGTGGTCTCAGAGGTGATGAAGAGATATCTGAGATGATCTTAGAATATAACAGAGCTGGTGGTAAAGTCTTACCTGGACTTACAAAACGTAGACAAGCAGAGGCCGATCTATTTACACAGGGGTATAACTAATGCTGACATTTGAAAGACCTATCCCAGGGCAGTCACTTACAACTGAGCCTAAGAATGCTCCGTATGAAAGACCTCCAGAAATAACCGATCCTATCGAAGCTTTAGATGCTCACATAGATAACCTACTAAAACCAGGTGCTATGGAAGATGTACTGTACTTTCTAGAGTTTGGTGTAGATTTGGTAACTATGGTGCAAGGTATTCTTCGTTCAGCTGTAATGGAAGGTATTCACAGCATTGACGTAAGCCTTATCATTGCTCCAGTTCTTCATGAATACATTAAAGGGTTTGCTGATGCAGCTAATCTAGATTACGAAGAAGGGTTTGAAAACGAAGAAGACAAGAAAGCCTTGTCGTATAAGCGTGATGTAGCCCGTGCTAAAAAACTTCTTGATGAACTTCGAGAAGAAGAAGGTGAAGAAGTTCCAACTACTATGGAAGAAATGACTGAAGAACCTGAGATGGAACTTGAAGTCGAAGAAGAACAGCCAGCTCCAACTGGTCTAATGGCGAGGGTATAATCATGGCATTTAGTTCATTAGGTATGTTAAACTATCTAGATAAGGTAGATGCTAAGGCAGAACAAAAGAAAAAAGAAGAAGATGCCAGAGAAGCTTTAGCCTTTGAGCTTGCCATGAAGTATGGTACAAGTGGTAGCTTAGGTAGTCTTACAGGTACGAAGTCTGGTAAAGGTAAAGGCGGATCAACACCTTCAGGTGTAGCTACAGCTGCACTTATGAAAACCTATAACTTAACGGATGAAACTCTTGCACCTATTTTAGCATCTGGTGATAAGACAGCCCCATCAAAAATCTTAGATATCTTAGAAAAGCAAAGACTTAAATATGAGAATGAAGGTCTTACACTTCCAGAAGAAGTTATTGCTGATATTCTTGAGAGTGCTGTTATTACTCAACCAACTACAGAAGAGTTAGACATTACTAAACTAGAAACATTTATTGGTCGTGAAATGGACTCGTTGTACAAAGAGTTGTTAAAAGCTCAATTAACAACATCAGGATCTGTGTTTATTCCTGAACCTGCATTTGTTGAAATGCCATCTCTAGAAGACTTAGACCGTTTTGAAAAGAGAGCAATTCAGTTTAACTTAACCCGTGCTCAAGATGAACGTGATATGATTACACAGAGAATCAGTGAGCTTCAATCTATATCTGAGTCAGGTAACCTAACAGAAACTCAGATAGCTGAACAGAGTTGGTTGACTACAAGACTTGGTGACATTAATGATGCTGTTAAATCTTATGATAACGATAACGTTACTCCTTTAGCTGGTCTATATGGCACAACTTACGTAGAAGAACTTAGAAAATCTTATCCTAAGTTTAATGAAGCACCTCTTAATCCTGCACTACTTAATGCTGCACGTCAAGAGATTACTGTACCTAACAGAATGGTTGCAGAAAGTTTAGCTGCTGCTGGAATACTTCAGCAAGGCGACATCGTATTAAACATGGAAACTGGTAAGAAAATCAGAATTGGTGGTTAAATGGAAGAAGAGTTTGAACAGCCAATAGTCATAGGTGAGACTGACTTTGAACCACCTGTGGTTTTGGATGAAGACTTTGAAAGTCCTATTGATCTGGATACAACTATTAAAACTCAATCTCCCGCAGTACCACAGGGAGTTGATGACTCTTCGTATGTTGACCTAGAAAATATCTTTTCGGAGTATGGACGTAAGCTAACTAAAGAGGACATCGTAAAAGATGATCGTCTTATGGAAGTTATTCGTTCTAATCTGGAATCTAGATTTACCCCAGGTGGTGTACTTACCAAAACTAGACGTGGTATTACTGGTTTAGGTGGTGGTGCTATTGGTGGACTATCTTCTCAAGACTATCGTGAAATGAGTAACGACAAAGTCTTTGAAATCTGGCAGAACTATCAACGTTCTTTTGCTGGTGGTCAAACTGTAACCACAGCTAATGAGATTGCCTACGGTATGTCAGCAGATGATAGCATCAAGGCAAAGCTCGGTGCTGGCTATCTACTCTTTGATCAAATGGATAATGCCTTTACTGGTGAAGGTTCATGGGCAGAGATGGGAGATGCTATCTGGGACTATGGTAAGTCTGCAGTCTATGATCCATCTACAATTTTATCACTGGGTATTGGTAAACTGATTGGTTTTGGTGGAACTAAGGCAAGCTCTGCAGCTGCACGTAGGCTAATGACTAAGGCTTATCAGCAGCAGATTAAGAAGGGTGTAGCTAAACAGACAGCTCTTGGTAATGTAGGTAAAGCAGTAGCCTCAACACTACCCTATGCCACAGCCGATGCACTAATCGGTGCAGGAGTTGATGTAGCATACCAATCACAACTGATTGATGTCGGTGTACAGAAAGAATACGAAGCAGCTCAGACAGCACTTGCAGCAGCAGGTGCTCTTATTGTTATCCCAACATTAAAAGGTGTAGGTGCATCTGTCAAAGAGTTTCGTAAGAGTGATCTAGCTCCACAGTTCTTAGCTTACAGAGAGTTTGATCAGAATTTAGTTAAGATCGGCTTTGAGCAAGCTAAGAAAGAACTTGATAAACGTGTCAAGAAACAAGTTCTTATTGATTCTGTTGATGAAAGCTTTGGACTTATTAAAGGTGACACAAGAGATCTACTAGCTTGGCCAGAGTTTAGAGCTAAAGCTAATGAGCGTGTTGAAGTACGTGGTGAAAAGTACAGTGACGACGAAGTAACTAATGCATTCTTTCAATACTTCTGGTTAGGTACTCCTGATGGAAAAACTAAAGGTTACTTCCAAGCACTGAAAGAAGCTGGGTTTACTATCCACGAGTCTATGCTTGAAGAAATAAATGAAAAGACTGGTAGACGTATCGGTAAAGCTGGTGTCTTTGCACAGACAATCAAATACCTAGGACCATCTAAAGTAAAACAGATTGTAAAGAAGTTTGAAAAAGATACAGGATATAAACTAAAGTTTATAGATGAAGATGGTACAGTAATTCCAGGATCTAAAGCTACTCCAGTAAGTCTTGCATCACACTTTGCACGTCAAGCAAGTCTTGGTGGTGAAAGCTTGTGGCTAGTCTCTCATCTTAGTCGTTTAGAAAAAGCTGGTATGGATATAACAGATGCAGCTGAACTTGCTGGTGGTGCAACTAAAGTAGCAGATGATCCAAAGCGTATGCAGTACGTTATGTCTCTGTATAAGAGACTACTTACCTCACACCTATCTACAACAGGTGCCAACATAAAAGGTTTTAGTCAGCTTGTAAGCATCAACAGTCTTGCAGATTTCTTTACCGCTGCAGTTAACCTAGGTCAAGCAGGTGTAGCTAAAGTAGCTGGTAATGAAGAAGCTGTAGAAAAGTTTATGAACAGGTCGTACGGTTCTGCACTAGGTGCTGTTCGTCGTGGTGTAGATGTATTTTCTCCCGACATTCCTATGGAATATGCAGACAAGATGTTTGAACTAAGTCCTGCAACTGCTGAAAAACTATTCAGAGATATTGCAGGTGATGGTGGTGTACGTGATGCTTTGTCTGATTTTAATTTAGATAAGATCAAACGTACTGGTGCTCTTGAAGGTCTGGACGAAGTAGAAAAGTTAGGGTGGAAAGTTGCTGATGTAGCAACTAAAGGTGCTCAGACACTTACTATGGTTAGAGTACAAGATGAGCTAACTAAACGTTGGGCATTTGGTACTAACCTCAACCAAGCCATCATGCGTGAATATGGTATGACCTTTGAGGAGTTCTTTGACCCTAAGAAAGCTAACTGGTCTGCTGTTGAAATGTCTACGGAGAGATTTCAAAAGAACGTACTTGATAAAGCAACCTTTAGAACACTGAGAGAAACAGCTTCTGTAAACTGGTCTACACTTCCTGGAAAAGAAAGCCTAATCTCTGCTAGAACGTGGGCCAAAGGTGTTGAAGCATTTACAAACAGAACACCATTAGGTTTTGTTGTACCCTTTGGTAGCTTCTTGAATACTACAGTGGCAACTATGGCAGATCTTACTGGTATTAATGCTATGAGGTTTGGTGTTAAGAAGATGACTGGTCAGGAGTTAGACTTTGCAACTCGTGAAGGTGCAGAATCTCTAGGTAAAATGGCTGCAGGTTGGTCACTGATTGCTACTGGAATCTTTGTAGTAGGTGGTGCTAAAGACCGTATTGAAAACAATCTGGCATATAACCAAGATATGCAGGACGATGGCTCTATACAAGATAGAACTTACGACTGGCCTGTATCTACAATGAGATTGCTATCTCAAATTGGTGGACATGGTTTAGGTGAAGACAATCAGTGGAACTGGAGTGAAGTTCCTGCAGATTTGTGGAAAGAACTTGGAGTTCAAATTGGTGGTCAAGCTGTAAGAGACCTTGATGAGATGGGTCAAACTATGGTCTATGCAAGTGAGCAAGCTATTGAAGGTAACTTCCAACCACTGGAAGATATGTTATCAGGTTCTGTAGGTAGAATTGTTCAAGGTTTTACAAGACCACTCGATCCAATCAACCAAGTATGGGGTATGGTATCTGATAACGAAATGAATCCTGATCGTCGTCAAGGTGCAGAGTTACAAAACCAAATGCTTCGTTACATCGAAAACATAATCGGTGGTAATGAAGAGGGTCGTCCTAAACGTGCTACACCTACAAGAGGTACACAGTTTGTTCCTGATATCGGTAAGCAAGTGTTAGGTAATAGAACACTTCAAGTACCTAACCTTATTGAAAAGATGATGAATGCTGCAGGTAGACCTTATTGGAAAGCTGTAAGATTTAATGGACCTGCTGAACTTAAGAACAAGATGGATGCACTAGCTGCACCATTCTTTGAGACAGCTGCACTAGAATACCTAAAGAAAAACCCTGACTACTTCAGGCTACCACTTAAAGATAAAGAAAAGATTCTTGATGAGATAGGAGCTGAGGTCAGAAAGAATGTAACCAGTGTTGTAGAAAAAGGTATGCCTAAGAGTATCAATGTTCTTCGTACACTGTCTGGTAAAAATAAAAAACAAGTTAGAAACGTAATGAAGTTTCTCCAGATTGAAGGTGAACTAGAGGACTTATTAAAAGAGGAGGACGGTCTCCAACAGTTACTACGAATACAGACTCTAGTTGATAACTACGACGATATATTCTACGGAGATTTAAACTTAGACTAAAATAAAAGGGGGCATCAAGCCCCCCTCTTTTTATGTATCATCATCTAACATATAATCTGCCCAATCATATGCTTGCCGCTTTATTTCTCGCATATCGTTACTCGACCTGCCACCAGCCAATAGACCACTTAATGCCTGACCTGCCAAGTATATCCTTGCGGTCAGGCTTTTTGTTGCAGGAGCCTTACGCTTTTGCTGAGTGAACTTCTTTGCTTCTTTCTCTAAGCTCTCTTTCAATTACCAGCTCCTTGTTTTTGAAATAGGCTTTGTTAAAACCCATCTCCCAATCCCTGTTATCTTTTGTATTAACTTGGTAGGGATTACCCAAGTTACCTCTGAGGAAGGATTGGTATCCTTCGTTAAACGGTTTCATCTTTTGCTTTGATGCTGTATGAGTGCTTCTAGGTACCATCTTGCTTTCTTCAAATCCTCTAGACCATTTTTGTAACGCCAACGATGTAAGTACTTCGCAACGTTGCCCCGATAATAACCGATAAGTTCCTCGTCTGTCAAGATGTCTTTGATGTAATCAATACACTCAATGTTACCTTGACCATAGTGAGGAGGTTGGTTTACGTTATCTGTCATAGTATAATCAACTCCGCTTCTGTGTATGGAATGTGAAAGAACAACTCGCCTGGTCTGATGTATCTACCCTTTGCCTCACCAAGGCTTTCCTTAGTCAACAAGAAGTCTCTGATACGCCAAGCTTGCTTGAGGTCTTTACGAAAGACGTAGAAGTTAAGCACTCCATTCTCACCTTGGTACTTATCAAGTAGACGTTGCTTACGTTCTGGAATACGTATCTCTCTCCAGTGTGTAGGCCAGTCACCATCCCAAGCTACCTTTACCTCAGCCTCATTAAAGTAAGTATAACCATGCTTCTGAGATACAACATCTACATTGTAGTTTTCTTCAGTGTTGACTAACACATGCCCCTTCTTAGTGAGGTACTCTGTCAAAGCATCCTTAGCTTGTGAATCGTATGCCTCATACAGTGCTCTATTAAACGCTTTTCTGACTGGCTTGCCCATGTTCTAAATACTCCTTTAGGTCTGTGTACCCACCAATATGAGAACCCGAAGGGCTAAAGATCTGAGGTACTGTGGTAATACTAGAACGTTTTAAAAGATAAAGCAACCACGAACTAGATTTAGATTGGATATTATATTCGGTGTATTGTAGGTTAGCTCCTTTCAACAAAGCCTTAGCTTGATCACAAAAGTTACATTGGTCACGAGTGATCATTACGTACATCTTGTCTCCATTTCAATTCATACAACAGTTTCTTTTGTTCGTAGTCAGACATGATCATCCAGTCACGTATCTCATCTACGGTTCGTAAACACCCTGCGCAGTATCCATCTTCTATTCGACAGACCTTTACACAGGGTGAAGGTGTAGACCCTACACTAGGTCTACGATTTCGCATGAGTCACCAGAGCAAGCCATAGTTTGCATTGCCACAGTGTTGTCCTCTTGTTCATACTCTGAAAGCTTTGACCAGTCAATAGCCTTTGGCATTAACTTTAAAAGTTCTTTGTACTCACGTTCAGTGCAATCCTGATACGGTGCTTGCTGATAGGTGTGATCAGAGTGTGGTAAGAAGGACACACCAGACATCTCATCAAAGTGTTTGTACACAAAGGCACCCACATCTAACCATTCAGAGTCACGAACTGAGATAGTCACCGATGGTTTATGCTCACACCAGTTACGTTGATAAGCCAACCACATCTCTAACTGTTCGATAGCTGACATGTCGTTACGAGTCACAGCTTTGTTAGGTGACTTCTGAGGGAAGCTAAACACTGTAGTAGTGTCACCCTTAAACACACATGGCTCATGAGGAATGCCTTGATCTTTCATGAACTGAGTAAGAGGATCTTTGTTGTCTCCTCGTACAGTCCTAATGTAAAACCGTGAGTGGCGAGCATGGATACCAGATGCTGAATCCACAAGCTGAGAGACAGTGCCGCTTGGCTTAACGCATGTGATAGCAGCAGATACAGGGATACCAAGACGATTAGCCCACTCAGCATTAGTATCAACAGCCACTTGGCGAAGATGAGCAAGTGTTTCATTGAGTCCTTTGTTCTTTCCAGTCAGCAGAGGGTTGTCCATTATCCCCGTGAGTGACACACCAAGCAGTCGTTCGGCTTCTGTGTTGTCTCTCCACACCTTTCGCAGATATGGAAACTTTGTGTAGGTCGATTGGATAGTACCCAGAATTGTTGCCAGACGGACTTTTCTTTCCAAGTCCTCGATAGTATCTGTAGCACGTACGACACACTCGGTAAGGTTGCAGAACTGATATGGGCGAAGAATGATTTCACTGCAAGGGTTAGTCCCAAACTCGTAATCACTATCACGTCTACCATATTTTGCAGCTTGTTTCTTAGATGCTTCACGATTGAATACTCCTCGTTCTCCTGACTTAGACTCAACCAAAGCTGTCCATTCACGCATGAAAGTTTCTACGTCAGGCTTTTCTGTATAAGATACAGAGTTGTTAGCTAGTGCACGGTGAGCTGCTGTCTCCCACCACTGACCAGACTTAGCATGACGCATACGGTCATCACTTAGATTAGATAGAGAGATCATAGCTGATCGACGTACGCCACCAACCACAACGATCTGTCCAATGAAACACATTAGGTCATGGCACTCAATGCTTGAGAGCTTACGACCTTGTGCATTTTTAAATGTAGACACAGCGAAATTAAACAGTTCAACCAAAGGCGCTGGGCCTGATGCTCTACCGCCAAAGGTTTTCAGTCTTGCACCTGCAGGACGTACACGAGAGACATCCCACTGAGGAATCTCACCAGCCCACAGAAGAGCTAGAACTTGGCGTAAAGCTTTAGCCCAACCTTCCTTGCTGTCTTTTACGACAACTACAGTATCACTCTCAAACAGCTCTGGTACTTCAGGTAGTTTGCTAATGTACTGGCGTTCAACAGAGAAGCCTACACCTGTACCACATAAGAGGATGAACATAGCTTCATCAAAAGACTTAGGGTCATCTACTGGTAAGTACGAGCAGTTATACCCTGCTGTGTTGTCACGTTCTAGTGCAGGACCAGCAGTCATCATAGCTCTCATAGATGGCATGATCTCTAGGTTCAAGATAGCATCGTGTATTTCTTTTTCAACAGCACCCCAATCAAACTCATAAACTTCCTTGCTTACAGGTCCGTCAAAATCATTGTTGGGTAAAGCTTTGTAGACTACCTCATAGATGTATCTGTAGACAGTTTCGTCCCAGTTCTCACGTCCCTTACCATCAAAGTATTTTGCATACCGTGACTTGTGAATGAAGGATTGATAGTCTGTTGGTAATAGGTTACTCATCTCTTATCTCCTGAACCTGATAGTGTACCTCGTGCTTTACGACCGTAGAGTTTTTCTAGGTTCTTAAAAGCGATGTCATGTAAATCAATATTAAG
>Ga0208767_1002186_pt1 | contig 14998 bp, 26 predicted proteins | sample VirMetDEL_Mar_21_FD_184514 | JGI IMG/M metagenome (GOLD analysis project Ga0208767, IMG submission 184514) | Aqueous microbial communities from the Delaware River and Bay under freshwater to marine salinity gradient to study organic matter... | ecosystem: Environmental > Aquatic > Marine >... | reverse complement strand
TCCGAATGCGATCGTCGGGAAAAGTATTGAATCGGCCCCCGCTCCCGCGAGTGATGAGACGTTCGCTTTGATCAGATATTTTTGTTTTCGTAAAGCATGGTAAACAATCCCGTCGATGATAAATGCGGCTGAAAAAGCGACGGTCGACGCGATCGCAATTGATAAAGCTCCCATATTTAAAATGATGGTGATCACCGATCCTACAACGACAAGGATCAACATATTCCTCCGAAGATTGTCTTTCCATTCTTCATGAAGACGATCTCGGATCGCGAGGTCGAGTCCTATCAATAAAAATGCGCTATAAATCGACGCACTCGGTCCAAATTGATTAACGATTAAATTCGCCGCAATAATGGCGGTCAAATAGATTCCTACAGTTACGCGAATTCCCATATATTAAACTCCGTTTGAATAGGTTTACGAATCCACCTTTTCGGTGCGTTGAAAGTCTCGATCCGATCGATTAAAACCATTGCTCTTGAAAAATAGGTGATTGGTTTATAGGGACCGGACCAAAAGTTTTCTGAGCTCTTTCTGCCGACGGTCGTCGAGTCTGCCGAAGTAATCGGGAGCTTTGTGAATATATTGGTATTCAGTCCGCGAAGGAGATGAATCTTGTTAGAGGGTCTGCCGTCCTCGTCGGTCAAAACATCAAATGCTTGATTGATTCTCATCCACCATTCAGCCGAATTTGGATGAAGTCCCGGTCCGGAACCAATGCAGATTCTTTGAAACCTTTCTGCAAGCATAGACAAACGATTTATTGATTCGTTTGAATGCCAAACCGGAACACCTTCGATCTTTGAATTTTCAAAAGGCCATTCCATGATGAGACGATCTTGATCTTCCTCTGATCCTCCAATCTCGTCCGGAATGATTGCGAAGTCCGTCGAGGGACCATAAACGTCGTCAAGAAATTTATAATATCCATCCCAATCGACGGGATTCCCGGACTTGAAAAAAGAAAATGCTCCATTATCAAGAGCGTATGACTGACAGACCTCCTCAACTATTGAAAGTTGATAGACTGAATTTCGACTCCCGTATGAGACAAAAGCATGGCGACCCTTGAGGATTCGCGCCGCTTGATCATCAGAACAAGCGATCGGCGTCCCGTGATAATGAATCATCGGAGCGGATTATTATCCGAGAGCTCGGTCTCTTGGTTATCGTTTCCGTTGTCGCTCCATCCCTTATCCAGAAATTGAATTTGATTCGCGACGACCTCGGTCCGGTATTTCTTTTGTCCTTCGTTATCTTCCCAAGAACGGGTCTGAAGACGTCCTTCAATAAAGACGTTCGATCCTTTCCTGAGATAATTCTGAGAGAGATCCGCGAGCCGATCGAATGCGACGATATCATGCCATTCGGTCCGCTCCTGTCGTTCACCCTGCCGATCGGTCCATCGGTCCGTCGTTGCGATCGAATAATTCGCGACGGAAGATCCGGAGTTTGTGTATCTGATCTCGGGATCGCGTCCGAGATTTCCTATCAACATTACTTTATTGAGTGATCCCATATTTCCTTTATGCGGTTAATTCTTCGGTTTCGAGTTCTCTTCTTGTGGAAAACATTCCGTCCATGTCTGAGTTCATGAACATTAAAATCCGAGCAATGAACGGAGAAAAATTGTTGTTCAATTTGTAGTCTTGACCGCTCTCGGAAACGAGCGAGTCCCATCGGAGCTTCTCCCGGATGGTATAAATCGAATAGCGTTCCCGACGTCCTCGGGTCAAAAGATAAAAAGCCTCTTTTTCAAATGCGTCAATAACGTGCATATTTGACGGATACCAATCGCGAAACTTTTCAATCACTCCCTCCTTGAGACCGTCGAAGGTTTCCGGGTATTCGTTAAAAATTCTTTCAATATCATCAATGTGGATCATGGTTCCTCTTTTATGCGACTATTTTTGCGACTATTTTTGCGAGTATTTAAAAAGGTATTTCGTCTGAGATTTCGTCTTCGGTCTTCGGAGTCGACTCGGGGAGCTTCTTCTCGACTTGCTCCCATACAAGCGCGAGATAGTCTTGTCCTTCCTTATCGATCTCGTCCCATGGTGAAATCTTGGTCTCTTTGTTGACCTCCTGAAGCGCGTTGATCGTTTTCGCGAGATCATCCTTCGAAAGAGATGATCGGATTTGACCTTCGATCTTTTTCACTTTTTCAGTCGGTTGATATTTCGGAGGTTTGGAGCTCCCCGATCTCCTCCCGACCTTCCCCGTATTCGAGGAGCCATTGCTCGAGGAGCTCTCATTGACGTTCGCGGCGGAGTTTCCGTCGTCGTCTCCATCCGCTTCGGCGACGTTGAAAAGGAGCTCGAGGGAATCTCGTCTCGCGTAGGTATGACCCGATTTTAATTTTTGAGGATCGTTCTCATCTTTGACGCGGACCGGGTAGTCAATTTCCTTATATTGACCCGTCTCTCCATGAGTGATCCGCGTCGTTAAAGTGAGTTTTGAATCAGCTTCAAATTTTTTGTCGATCTCTCCAAGTTTGTATTTTTCAACTTTGACTCTTGATCCTTTGAGCTCATTTTCATGATCATTAAAAATGATTTTGTTTATGTTGGGATATTGCTCAATGATCAGACCGTGCTTGTTTGCGATCGGTTTGATCTTCCGGAGGACCGCTCCGAGGGAAGCGTATTTTGATGCGACTCCTTCCCTTCGATATCCGGGATTTTCGGAATCCTGTTCGATGATCGGCCCCGCGTCCGCATGGACTTTGAGGAGGGCTTTATTGAGTGCGTCGGTCTTTTCGCTTTGTTTCATTTATCCCCCAGAAAGAGAGATTCGAAACGAAGTTCGAGCTCTTGGTCGACTTGCTTTGCTAGTCTTTTGGATTCCTGAAGCGCGTCCGGTTGTTTCCTTGTGTCATAAGTCTTTTGGGCTTTTCTTAGCCGATAAACGACTTTGATCAATTCTTTATCATCCATAATTCCCCGATTAATTTTTGCAATTAGATTTAAGTTGCAAAAAGGACGAGATCCCGGGTTTGAGCCGAGATTGACGAGAGCTCATGAGAACACGCCGGACTTTTTAAGAATCGCTCCCGATTCTGAGGAGGTCCGGACTCGCTTGCCCGTCCTTTTCGCTTAAAGTTCTCCTAATATTTCAGCTACCCTCATTAAAGGAATTGTCACCACCTCCGGGACGACTGAATTCCCGATCGCTTTTAATGCCGGACCTCGTCCTTTGACTCCATGAGCCACTCTCGGCACTCCTCTCGGTTCTTGATCCCAGACTTGATCGGAAGCCAATCGAGCGGGAATCCCATAAGCCATAGAACCCAATTCGGATTCAGTTGCCCTGGGCTCTCTTCTTTTTGTATCACTTGATATTCGAGAGACTGCGTCGACCAATTTCCTTTGTTGAATGCTCTTTGACCTCGTCCTGTTGCATCCATGCTTGTCGGAGTTGGAAACTTCTCTTGAAGACGAACAATTTCTGCCAAACCTAACGTGTTCCTTTTCATTTGTTTTGTTAAGTCTCGGTTTGGTCTTGTGTCGGATAATGTCGGAGTCGGGAATAATTTGACTGCGGTCTCTAAGCTCATTCCGAAAGCAGTTCCCGTCGTATGCGAGACCGTTTGACCGTTCTTTATTTTCCGTCCCGAATGCGGTCCTCGTTGCGTAGCATCCGGAGTCGGGAATCTCATCTCCATGCCATGCGACGATGAAGACTCTCTCTCGGAGATGAGGAGCTCCCACGGATTCCGCAGATAACACCTTCCATTCCGCATTGAGCCCTCTCGCGGCCAACTCTCCGAAAACGATTCGAGCCCAATCTCCCCCGTTTCCATTAAGGAGGTTTGCGACGTTTTCCATGAGGAGGATTGGAGGTCGTAATTGCAAAGCGGAGAATTCGTCGAATAGTCGAACGATCTCAAAATAGAGCCCGGATCTTTCTCCTGAGATTCCTTTCTTCTTTCCCGCGATCGATAGGTCTTGGCATGGGAAACCTCCCGTGATGAGATCGATTCCATCGGGAAAAGTTCGAGCTGAGACTTCTCTAATATCTCCATAAATCGGGACTCCTTTAAAATTCGGTTTTAAAATTTCTTCTTGGCAATATTTCTCCCATTCAACAAAGCCGACGGTCTTGAATATTTCTTTCCCGATTCGATGATTGACGATCTCTCCGGCAAGAGAGAAACCTCCCATTCCGGCGAAACAATCAAGGACGCGAATCATGTTCCGACGAGGTTGTTCCTGAGAAAACTTTTCCAAAGCAGATGACGAGCGGCTTGATTGCGTCGTCTTATCTGCTCGCGGATGATCGTTTGGATCTCAATCGGTTTCTGGTCGTTTTGGTTTTTCATATCTGCAAGTCTTCGAAGGTTTGATCCCACTCGAGCCCCATGGCTCGGGGATTTGGTTTTTTCGAGGTTTTCTCTTCGATCTTTGTGATCGTTCCGCCGGATTCCTGAAATCGTTCGATCGCGATCTGAATTTGATCCCGAGTCGGATTTCGATTCTTTTTGAATCCGGGCTTGATTCGTTTCTCCGGAAAGAGAAGATCCGGTTTTCGGAGATCGATCATTCTTTGATCCCAAGCGTGAGCGGAGTCAGTCTGCACCATTTCTCCCATTGCTCGGAGAATCGCTTCCAAGCTTTTTCCGGGTCGGGTCTCGGGAGATCGTTCAAGTCCGGATGAGATCCTTCATAATCGGTATCAGTCCCATCCGGGCCGATCCAAGTGTTAATCCTCCGACTGATATGAAAGTCGTCAAAGTCAGTCTGCATATTCTTGGACTCCCAAATATTCGGTTTTTCGGATTTGCTCGACGATGTCCATGACCGAGTCAAGGGAGCTCGCGACGATCGCATATCCTCCGGTATTTGAAACCGAGTCGAGGAAGCTCTCTTGCTCGGCTGAAAGCTTTCCCTTCGAGGACTTCAATTCAATCGCGAGAAATTTCCCCTTGATACAAACGAGGACGTCGGCGACTCCGCGCATCGGTGACGGTCGGAATCCTTCTCTCCCATGGAGCGGGACTCCCATCGTATTGATGCGGACGGCAAAACAATCTTTTTGGAGAGCGAAATAATCGAGGACGGCTCTTTGAAGATCCCGTTCTTTCATAGGCCAAGCTCTCGGAGAGTCGACTTTGCGGATCGTTCGAGCTCTTTCCGAGAGTTCTTGACGCGCTTGACGGTCTCGGTTTTTTCCAGTTCCGGGAAAAGTTTCTCGAGTCCTTGAGCAAGTCGAGCGGTCGATTCGGTATTTCGATCGATCGATTTCGCCAAGATCAAAAAAGCCGACTCCATGTCTTTTTTGGAATTATTTTCCATTTTCTATGATTTCCTATCCTTTTTTGATATTATTTGCTTGAATTTGTTTGAATTATCGAATATTTATATCGATTAGTTATCATTTATGATCTTTTTTTGATCATTCGTCAATAATTTTTTTTTTATGAAAGGTCCAAATGGATGAAGAAAAAATCAAAGCCATGAATCTTTTCCGTTCGTTTCAAAGCGAAAGAGAAAAGGTTATTGAATCTAAAATGGAATCTTTGAAGAAAACTTTAGGAGAAGTTGACTCGGATCAAATTCAGGATTTGCATGATTTACAACAAGCACTTTTTCATTTAGGAAATGTTCAGTCTTCTTTTAATCTTTGGTTGATGGACAGTGGAGAACAGAAACCAACATTTCGTTTTAATGAAAAAAAGTGGGACAAACTTTAAACAACAACCGGCCCTTCGGGGCCAAAATATTTTTTTAGGAGCAACGAGAATGACTTATAAACAAATCAAAAAACTGGCGGACGAGCTCGGTTTGGAAGTCGACAACGACTTGAGATATGACTCTCTTGACGGATGGACGACTGAGATCATGGCTCCGGAAGGGAAATCGTTCCAATGTCAATATCATGCGGCGGTCGTTTGTTTGAGAGATGAAAACAATGGCGGAGTGAAGCTCACAAAAGCTCAAGCATGGGAAGCGGTCGCGGATTCAATGCGCGGAGAATCTCAAAATTTGACTGATTGCGATTGCGGATATTGGACCGAGGAAGAGGGGATAATATGACCACAAAACAAAAAGGCGGAGCCGGGATTCAGGGGAATCAGACGCGAGTCGTCAAAGAGAAATACAAAGGGAAGATCCGGGAGACGATCGTCGGCTTTTTTCAGCATGACGGGAAAGAGCTCCCGCTTGAGAAAGGAAAGCGTCCAATGAAAAGGACTCTTTGTTCTCCGGAATATCTTCGCGCATTCCCAAAAGGGAAAGCTCGGTCGAACGAGCTTCAAAGATTATGGGACGAAATGCTCGCCGAGCTTCTCAAGGATGTTGAGGAGAAACGACCGGAGACGTTCGAATATACGGTCGCGGATCTGATCGATCTTTTCCTCGAGACCAAGCTCTCCGGAAAAAAGGACGTCGCCGATCCGACGCGTCGCTTGAAATATTGGAAAAGTCAGATCGGCAAGCTTCCCGTGAATTATACCGATAAACAAAACCGCTCTCTTTGGCCCGGAGAGATTCTCAAAGTAAAAAAGAAGATCAAGTCCATGAAAGCGACTCGCGGGACGAGGATCGGTCTCCCGATCTTGGATCGGACCGTGAACGGATATTTCGAAGACTTGAGGAGACTCTTCAGCTTCGCGATCGAGCTCGGTCAGATCGAAACGAATCCGGTCCGGCGCGGTCTTGTTTTCGAGACGGTTGATAAATCAAGGAACGAACGGAAGCGGGAGCTCGGGGAGCATGAAGGAGAGAAAGAAGCTTTGATCGAAGCTTGTCGGACTTCGGAATCTCCGGATCTTTGGGACGCGTTCCGCTTTGCTTCTTGGATCGGATGCCGAGCCGGGGAGATGTATAAGCTTAAATGGACCGACGTCAATCTGAAGGACGGAATTATCAAATTCAAGGATCGGAAGAATGAGAGAGATCAAGAGGTCTCTCTTGAAACGAATCCCGATTGTCTTCAAATGCTACGCGAGCGGAAGCTTAAATCGACCGGAGAGCGAAAGAAGAGAAAAAGCGCGACGTTCATCATGGAAAAGACGGATCTGGTCTTTCCGTCGAGCGTCGTCAAGGCTTGGAATTCGGCTCGCAAAAAAGCCGGGATCGGGCCGGACTCCGGAGAAGAGTCTCGATTTACTTGGCATGATCTCCGGCATACGTTCGCGACCATGCTCCGAAGAGCGGGAGTCTCGATCGAAGATATCGCCCATTCGACGGGTCATGCAGGGACTCAATCGACTCTCCGGTATGCTCATGTGAATGACGAGATCGGGAAAAAGAATATCGGAATCGCATCAAAAGCTTTTAATTTCTAGCAAATTCCATTAAAAGAATCTTTTTTGCATTATTTTTAATCATATTGCTATCTTTGATTTATTAATGGCGGAGTACCGATAAACAGGCCAGAAACTGAGTCGGGGCAGGCCGTCCTGCCAGATCAAAAACGTGAGAGTTTAGTATGAAAGATAATAAAAAGGAAAAAGAGCTCATCGCGAACCGCTTCAAGGAGCTCCGCGAAGACTCCGGACTTGATCAGATCAAATTTGCTGAGATGATCGGAGTCCCTCGTCAAACCGTCTCCAAGATCGAGACGGGGAGACAAGAAGTATCTCCTCGAGTCCTTCGAGAGATATATTTTAACCTTGGAGTTTCTCCGGAATATCTTCTCGGCCTTCGAGATGATAAGTCGCAGGACTTCAACAAACTAAAATCCGAGAATGATCGGCTCCGGGCTGAGAATGACGATTGTCGTCGTCAATTGAAGACCGCGAATCGACTGATCGATTTTATTGATGAAAATAAGGAGTTTAAAAATGAGAATAATTAAAGGGTCAAATTCATCCTTTAATGGAGGATGTTTTTTGAATGACCCAAAATCAAAACGTCAGGTGATTTTTTCTTATCTTCATTATGGAGGACTAGGAGGAATTCAATTGTCTTATGTTAAGCGCGTCGTCGCTAAATGGGCAAGGTCCGCTCAATTGGCATGGTTATTTGGAGGAGGCAAGAACAATGGATAAGATGAGACGGATTCTTATTTTCAGATTGATTAAGGGAGACTTCAAAAAATGGGAAAGTCTTGGATCAAAAATGGATGAAATCGGAAAGCGACATGGAGAGAATATCCATAAACGTATTTTTCATAGTGACTCTCAAACTCTCGAAGTTGATATATCTTATAAATCAGAAGACCAAATGTTGAAAGCATTTATTGAGGTAAGCGATCTTTTGGCAGAAAATGGGATCAAAAGAGAGCTCATCTCAAGAGAGCGAGTCCTTCCGAAAGAGATTGAACGAGATTTGAAAGAATTTAAAGAAGCGGTCGCGGAATTATGAAAAGATTTCAATATATGCACTCGACCTTCGGAAGACGTCGGAAAAAAGCGAACACTTTTCTACATCCGCCCCCGTTTTTTCGTGCGGTTTTCGTGCGGTTTTTTTCTCTTCGTGCGGTTTCGTGCGGTTGAGATTCCCTCCAAACCCTTGCAAACACTACGGACCTACGGACTCATAACCCGAAGGTCAGAGGTTCGAATCCTCTCCCCGCTACCAGTTTTTGCAAGGGTTTACAGTTTTCAGGCAAATCAAGACCCGCATTTCATGCGGTTTTCCGTGCGGTTTTATTCCAAGTCCCAAGGAATATATTCAACGACCGTATGATTCTCCCCTTTGATCTTTTTATTCTTCCGGATCGCTCGGCGGACTTTTTTCGGATTGTTTCCGAGTCGGTTGAACGATAAATGAATCCATCCTGAATCCGCTCGACGGATCGGATCTTTAATTTTCTCGTCGTAGAATTCGAGGATCAGATCCGACCATGAAGGAAGGAATTGAACAATCTCTCGAGCGAGATCCTTGTTATCAAAACCCATGATTTCGAAGTCCATCGCGGCGAATCCATTCTGAGCCCGATGAGAGCTCCCGTCTCCGCTCCCGATCGCTCGGTTCGTCTGAAGGTTCCGGAAACATGAATTGACGCGGATCGGTCGATTCATGTGGTCGCGAATCGGTTGGATGCAATTATGGATAAGCGCGACGACGGAGACGAGCTCGTCCTCGTTTGGATGATTTTCCCATCCTCCCCGGGAAGCCGCTTCGGATTTGCAGACTTCCCCGAGAGAAAAATTTTTTGAAATTTTCATCGATTCATTTTTTCAATTTAGGCATGGCGCGTGATCCAAACCAAAAAGACATGACGGCGGCAAAGAGCGACTCGGTCTCCGGGTCCCATACGATTTCGACCGTCTCTTTTAAATCTCCCCCGGATTGGATTGCATGGATAACGAGGACGACTTTCACTCCGATGAACGTCAGAAAAAAAGCGTAAGTGATGAAGGGACGAACAAAAGCTCGGAGGGCATTGATAAAACCATCTTGAGCTCCAAGCTTTGCGTCATGCTCAAGAAGCTTTGAGGATTCTTCCCGGAGAGCTTTCCGATCTTCGGCTTCGGACTTTGCATCGAGCATCCGGATATCAAGCTCGACGTTTTTTTCCTTTGCTTCGATCTGAAGACGAACGAGTTCGAGTTGAGTCTCTTTCTCTTTTTTCTCTTTGAAAAAATCAATCACCGACGGGACCGCGCTTCCGGCGAATCCCATTAATGAACCTAGAAGAGTTAGCATTATTCTCCGGCCTTGAGCTCGACTTTTTGCTCAAAGGTTTTCGGCCCGTCGTCACCTTTTGGATGGATTGGCTCTTGAGCCGCTTCGAACCAAAATTTCCCGAGCATCCCGATTATTGGGAGGAATGCTCCGAAAGCTAAATTGATTAAATCTTTTGAGGACTGAGTGAGCTCCTCGGGCTTGTCAATCATCTTAATGACCAAATATCCAAACAATAAAAAAGCGAGCATAGATATTAAAAGCCGAGCCCAGAAACGAAGCTTCGCGATCTGAACGTCCGGATCGACCGGAGGAGGAGTCGCTTTCGGCGGATCGGGCTTTTCGACGGTTGTGGTCGTTGTTTCTTTTGCCATTTTTCGGGGATCGACTTATGAGTTTCGTTTTGTCATTAAAAAGTCCCGGAGAGACTCAAGCTCTCGTCCATGGTTCCCGAGCTCGGATTTCACTCCGGCGATCTCGACTTTCATCGCGGCGACTTCGGATTTGACGTCGACAAGATTATCCTGAGATCGAAGGACGAGATCCTCGAGCTTCCGAGTGAGCTCGACGCGATCGTCTCTCGCTTGATTCTCGGTCCGGTATAAATAGAAACCGATGACGATCAGCATGGCCCCGGTGATTCCTTGTGAGAGAAAAGCCGAGACAATATTGTCGATCAAGTCTCCGGTCGATGTTGGAGCATCAATTCCCGGATGATGACCTCCGGCTAAAGCGATCCCGACCGAGCAAAAGAAAAAGAAAAAAAGAAGAAGCTTCTTCATTTTAAATCAAAATTTAAATTTCCCGTAAATTTTTCAAAAGGATGACCCTCTTTTTCAGTCTCTTCTAAAATTTTCCAAAGCGACGCCACTAAAAGACCTTTAACCGTTGTCATTTGCTTATGATCGTAAGCGATTTGGACTTTATTATCTGAAAGCTGAATAGCGATTTTGGTTTCTGGCGAATTCGTTGCTAGTTTGTGCCTTCCTCCATCCTGCAAATATTCCTGAAACATGGACCGCATAACTATTGCCATAAGACCAAGAGCACGAATTCCATCCGCTTTTTCAACACTCCATCTTAATTCACCATTATGTCGTCCAGCTTCAATCTTTATTTCCGAAATTAAATCATCTTTAGAAACTTCTGTCGGAGTTAAACCAGCTTCTTTCCAAGACTCAAAAACAGAATCCAGATCCTTTGCATTAGGGACCAAAGCATTAGGGAAAACATTCGATTTTTCTAAATTATATTTCTTCACGTTTTTTCATTAAATCATTCATTGCGTTCCAGTAATCCATTAATTTTTTTTCGGCATCTAAAGTCATTTTTTGACCTTCCTTGTCACTTCCAGAGGTAAATTTCACCGAAGTATTATGAGTTATCGGCTTTCCATTTTCGTCATGAACCCGGTAAGACACCATTGAAACTATACCAACGACATTCCCATCTATATCATTCTCTTCATTAAGATTAATAGACGCGATTGATGTATCATTTAGTGTGATTGTTTTGGGCATTTTAATCCTTTCTTATTGGCATTAGTTGGATGTATGCAAGCAAATCATTAGTTGTAACTTGGACACTAGTATCTGATGTCGTTCCCGTTGCACCAGGGGTTACGCTTTGAGTTGCAGGAATTCCTAAACCCGTTTGCGATGAAGAACCTGCCGTTATGCCTTGATTTGGGTTAAATGTTCCACCAGTTGTCCCGAATCTGCCGAAAGTGGCATATCTAAGCGTATCTGATGTTACATCCATATAAAAAATCCCGTGAACGTGTGCCGCACTTGTGTGGTTATGGGAAAGAGTTTTGTCCTTGTTTTCTACGTTAGTGAACGCCGTTCCCACCGTTCCCTCATTAGTTCCCCCTGAAGGAAGACCAACGATCATTCTTCCTCTTGCAGAAGCATATACAGACCATCCACTTGGGGCAGATCCAGCAGATGTATATGCAACGATATTTGCAGGAATTCCGTCACTGACGATAGCTTCATTTTGAGCAGTTGAGGTTGTAAAGGTATTTGAAGAAACATTAATATCTGAAGAGGCTATTGTAGTTCCATCAATTGTTCCTGAATCTATGTCAACTTTTGAAATATTTACTTCACCCGTTCCATTTGGTGTAAGATCGATATTTCCATTTGTGTCATTGGATACAATTGTATTTCCATCAATTTTGATATTATCTACTTGCAGAGATGGAGTCGCGACGATTGTCCCGGCTTCGTTGATTTCAATCTTTGCGGACGCGTCGTCATTTTGCAGGATCAAATCATTCCCGGAATCCGGTTTTAAAATTCTGTCAGGCATATTAAGTGATCTCCCTTAATCGGAAATTGATATTTTGTCGGTCGACTCTTTTGTCGATAAACGAAATCGATGGAGCTTCCGGCATATAAAAGAAACCTGAATATTTTGTTCTTTCGTTTTGAGCATCCGGCATCCCGTCCATGACAAGAACCGGGAAAGGTTTGGAACGGTAAGCTCGAAAATGGTCGACGAGAGAATCGCATTGAGCGCGGGTCAAGTTCGCGGTGATCGTGTAAATCGTCGCGACGTTCCTTTGAATTTGAGTATATCCACCATTTCCGAGAGCTCGTTTAAAGGAAAAGTCCGCGAATGATTTTTGGAGTCCGATTTGAGGGTTCCCGACGTTGAGTCGAGTTCCCATTCGGAAAAGACCGAGCTTGATCGGATTCAAGAGACTTGTAACCGTCGCGGAGCTCGGCGATCCGGAAAGCGTGATCCCTCCGGACGCGGTTCCATCTCCGACGATCTTGGTGATCTGGTAGGACGTCCCGCCGATCGTGACATGAGATCCGATTCGGACGCTCCCATGGTTATTGACGTTTACAAAAGAAGAGCTCGATGCGGAGCTTGAGTCCTTGGCGAATCTCCCGGTCGCTCCGGAGTCTTGCTGATAATATCCGATATTATCTCCGGAGACGGCGGAGTCTTTCCGGTCGGTTGAGGTTGTGAGCTTGACCTCGACGGTCGCCGCTCCGAGTGGATCGCCCGAGTCGTCGTAAACGACGATCGGATCAGTATCAAGACCGATAACGACTTGTTGAGAGTTTGCTTGACCGTCTCCGATCGTAAGATTTGCGGCAAGCTCAAGCGTATTAGGAGCCCCGACGGTCGTTTCGGTTGTTTGTGTATCCGAAGACAATGGAGAAGAGAGAACGGTTCCTGAATAGGGAGTCGATGAAACCTGAATATATTCCGGAGGGATAAGATTCGAGGTCCCAATCTGAAGCTGATCAATCGAAGAATATTGAGTCGTATTTAGTTCAAGAGATGTCGCCGTGACCGTCCCGGTCGAGCATTCGATGACTGCCGAATCCGCCATGAGACCAAACATAAAGATCGCCCGAGCTCCGGCGTCCGCCGAGACCGAAATCGTCTCCGAGGTTGCGGAACTAATGAACGGTTTCCCGACTTGGTCGTTTGCAATATTCGAAACCGCATAAGTCGACGAGAGCGGAGAATTTGCCGCGCTTGTGGAAGAGATTCGGGTCGATTGAATGATATCCATTAAGTCCGTTCAAATGGAGTGATCGTTCCGTCTCCGCAAAATTGCGTCGTTTGGAGATTGAGATCATAAACAATCTTTCGGACGAGGAGACTTGAGACCGTCACCTTGTCGATTTCCCGGGAAAAAGAAAGATTATCTCCGGGAAGAATATCCTCGTTGATATGGTCAAGAGTCACCGTGATATATAATTTTTTTTGAACGTCGAGGATCGCTTGTAAATAGTTCAATTGCTGACCGAGGGAGTCGTGCATTTGTTCAACGACGATCTCGGCTCCGGAGGTGATATCTTCGTTTGTGACGGAGACGTTCTTTTTTGATTCGATGAATTGGAAATTATTTCCGGCGGAGGTTCCGGACTCGTCGCGGGTCGTGAATTCACAAGTGACCGCTCGCGTCGGTTGCTTGAAAGAATAAGTCGCCGCCGTGATCTCAAACTCATCAAGTGCTTGAGCGGTCGGGACGTTTGCTTTCTCGATCAAGAATCCATCGACTCCGCTTCCCCCGTCTTGAGACCTCAAATAAAACTGATGGTTTGTGTTCCTTGTGATCTGATCCAAGAACGAAACGACGTTTCCCTGTTTGGTATATTCGACCATGATCCCGGCTTTAACCGAATCGTCGGAGTTTGGAGCTTTCGTTTTGTTGCAGGGAGAAAATAAAAGATCGACGAGGTCGAAAACCGTTTTATAGGTTGTCGTCGTTTGGAATGTGATCGTTCCGTCGTAAGCGGCTCCATCGGTTCGTTTATATGATTTCCCGACAAGAGTGTAATTTGAGGACTGATCGACTCCGTCAATAAAGATTTTGGTCGTTGTCCCGAGTCCGCTCGATGGATACCAGTTCTGATAAGGAGTGAAAAAATAATGACCATAATAGCCGTCTTGATAATATCGATCTCTCGGGACGTTGTGTTGCACCATCCCTTCAGAAAAAGCGACATAAGGGACGGTTAAGACCTTATTCAAGATACATTGAGTCCCGCTTCCAGAATCAAATGAATTGGTTACGACCCGAGGAGTCGCGAACGTCGTCCCGGTTGAATCCAAATCAATTGAGATATTATTTCCAGAAGTCGCGACGACCAGAAAATCGGTGTTCGCCGTAACCGGGGAGAAAGTATTGTTCACTTGAATGAAGTCTCCGATCTTGATCCAAGTCGATGCTGTATTCGATCCCATCTCTCGGTTGTCAATCGTCAAGACGGTTGGATCTCCTGCCGTCAAACTGGAAACCGGATAACTTCCGACGAGACGTCTCAAACTCAATTGATCCTCTGTCCCGTTCTCGAAGAGATCGAACGTCAATCCGTTTTCTGAGATGGTCCGAATGACGGCGAATCCATACCAGAGAGCGAGTCTTTTTTCTTTTGGTTCTCCCGGATGGATCGCGGTCAAAAATTGCTGATCTGGATTCGATAAAAGGGTCGACCAGTTCGTCGCATATCCGAAAGGATGTTGATCCTCGTCCGGTTGGTTTGTGAGGGTCAAGTCTCCCGCTTGGGTCTTCATGAATCCGTCACCGGACCAATCGATCCGGGGAAGTGATTGAACGAATGGCGAATAAAAATTTGATCCGACAAACTCCTCGGTCGCCATGTAATAATCAGTTCCGTCGACGGTCATTTGAACAGTTATGGTTCTTGATTCAGGCATAAGAGCCGTCTCCCCCTAGAATCCCGGCGAGCTCTTGGTTTCCGGATCTCTCGGCTCGGTTTTGAGTCGAGACAATGTATTCATGAAGCGGGAGTTTCACTTCTCCTTCGAGGTCGAGAAAGACGTTGACGACCGGAGCTCCCGAGCTCATGGACTCGTCGACTTGAGACGCGGCGGGACTTCTTGCACCGGATCGGCCTGAATTGTGATATATTCCCGGGATCGAAGTC
>Ga0208767_1002185_pt1 | contig 15000 bp, 30 predicted proteins | sample VirMetDEL_Mar_21_FD_184514 | JGI IMG/M metagenome (GOLD analysis project Ga0208767, IMG submission 184514) | Aqueous microbial communities from the Delaware River and Bay under freshwater to marine salinity gradient to study organic matter... | ecosystem: Environmental > Aquatic > Marine >... | reverse complement strand
TTCCATAAATCCATTTTGACACCTTCTATAACACAATCATATCCTCGATCTTGGGTAATTTTTCCCATCATGTCTATAAATTCATAACACATTAGATCTAATTCACCTCCAATTGGGAAGTTAGTGCCATACTTGTCAGAACCATTAGTCCCGGCTTCATACATTGCTTTGATTTTTTGCCATTTCGGCGTAACAATTGATTTTTCTATTTTCATAACTTTTATTTCTCTTTGGTATTATTGTTAAACTTTATACTTTATAAAAGGAGTTATAAAACATTTACCTCACTTTGGCAATACCACTCAAACCACCCATAAGGATCATCTTTATGCATCCAATTCATCTCTGTCCAATAGTCGTAATTCATACCACTTCTTACTTTGAACATATTCATCTTAGGTCTATATTTGTCCCCTAAGTAGAGATGAGGAGCTACACCCTTTAACGTTTCTTCAAACAGAGATTGATAATCATAATCACCTTGTAAGTCTTCTACCCCAAAGTATGATCCTCCGAATGCTCCATTCCTTAGAATATCTTTTGGTGTTAAGTAAGGATAAAAATCTAGTTTACTCATAACTTAATCATTCATAATCTTGAAATATAATTTCTACATACCAAATACCTAAATCAAATATCAATGCTTTATATTGGCCTTGATAATTGGTAAATGTTATACCAAATGATATTTGTTCGTTATATTTACCTGTTTCTATTTTCATATCAATCCCACCATCTTTGAATATTATGCTCTACAAAATCCCATTCGGTTTTTTCAACCACTCCTTCAAACATTTTCTCTCCAGATATTACTTTAACTTTAGTTCCTTCTTCTATCTTCATTTGGTGTTAAAGGTTTCTACGAACTTTATTTTAGAAAACCAAATTTATTTTGTAAATTCTTTTCTAATTAATTTCTTTCCTTTTTCATAATTTATATCACTTACATCCCCAAAAATCCTCATACTATCTAACATCTCTATAGCCATTTTTTTGGTAGGTGCCTCTTCAATCATTTCTTTAATTTTTTTCATAACTCTTATTTCTTATTACGGGGTAAATATACGAACGGTTTCCTGGGGAGCCAAATTTATTTTAAGAAATATTTGCTATTTCAATGAATCGTTTTGTTGGATAATCACTTGCTTCTTGATGAGCCATCTTCCAAGCTTGGGATAGGGTAGTGGTTTCGAAACTTCTTTCCCAAGTTTTCTTACCTAAATAAAATCTAAATTTAAATTGTTTCATAACTCTTATTTTTTACTTGAAGATAACCAATAATCCCCTTATCAACAATGAGTGAAGGATGATTTGTTAGTGAAGGGTTCATTTTAGTGTATCGAATAGAACACTTTGCAAAACCTGCTTCCATTTGTGCTCCTTTACCACCATCAAAACTAATGGTTTGACCATATTCATCATTTGATACTTTAGATTGATAATAATCAATCATAATCCCTTTAGTCATAGTAATGATTTTATCATTAAATGAATAAACTGGTACTCCATAATCGGCAGCATCAATAAATAATTGACGAGATTGTTTTTCAATTTCATCAACACAATAACGGGCTTCTTTGTAAACTGACATAACTCTTATTTTTTAATACCAAACATACAAATAATACTCATGAAAATTGCCATCAATGCAAATCCCATCTCATTAGCAACACCCGCAAAATGAACATACTGTTGAACAACACCTGCCATTGTTAATAATCCTAAACCTAGAGCACCTACTGCTCCTACTAGATATTTGAAATCGATTTTTTTAAACATAACCTTTATTATTTATCCTTATTTACAACGTGAATATACGAACACTTCCTCAGGAAACCAAATACCTGGTGCCTTTTCTTTGAAGCATTTTATAAGCATATTGTATTTCCTTATTATTATATTCTCTCATTTCTGTAAGTCCTGGAGTCATTTTAGGTAACCAAAAATTATGGAATCTACCTTTATAACCTCCAAATTCACTTACAATTTCATCAAAGCATTCTTTTTCAACTTGTTCTAGAACGTTATCATCTACCCAAACAGAAAGATATATTTTAAAATCTTTAATAATTCCTCTTTTTATTTCTTTCTTAAACCTATTATCTATATTTGAACCTCTATGTAAACCTATTTTCCAAACACGTTTATTAGACTCAACTAATGTAAATACAACTAAATATATTTTATATTTCATTATTATATTTTACTCATTTACTATAAACCCTACTAATATACTAATCATTTCTCTGTTGTATTAATTATCCCACCAATGATTTTAGTATCAGCTAAATGACTCATATCATCTGGGTCTATTATATGTTCTATAGTTTTTATTAAATAACCATTTTCTACTCGCTCAAACCCATCTATTATAACGTTAAATTCATTATCATAAATAATATGAGCTAACATTTGACCTTTTTTAATAAATGGACCTCCAGGTGGGTCAATAAAATCATGTCCTTCCCTTATATATTCAAAATTACCTTCCCACAACACACTACCATCTTCTTGTTTAGTAAATGTGTGGATATCTCCATATCTGTTTTCGTATTTAGCCATTTTTATTATTGTTTACTTGCGTTTTAAATAGCATTGTTGATAAAACCATCAACGCCAATGCTTGACCAGCTGAAATGTTATTTACACCGTCAATTGCGGGAACTAACGCATAATTCCACAACCACATTACAGGCCAACTCAATAGCATTATAATTAAAAATGCTACTGCTAAACCTCCTACAAAACCTAATACTTTTTCCATTATCTTTCTAGAATTACGAAATTACCAAAATAATCATCAAATACTTGAACTAAATTTTCATAATCACCAGATGTCATTTCATCTCTAATTTGATTAAAATCATAATTCAATTGTTGGGCAAATCTTTTAGCATATGCTAGAAGAGCATAAGCATTTCCGTCTGGACCTGTTAGATCAATTACAATCTCTGATTGTGGTGTTTTACTTCTTATCATAACTCTTATTTATTTAAATAATTTTCGATTTCTTTATTTAACCCATTTTCTAGCACTTCAGCAGCATCCCTAATGTCATACTCTTCTTGAGTAAAACCAGGACCCATTCCCATTGCTTCATGTATTATAATACTAAAATCACGGCGCTCTAAATGACCTGTAAAATCACCAATATTAAATGTGAAATAACTACCTTGATCATTATCGAAATTTGTAGCTCCAAATTTATTTTGGAGTAATTCAATAACTTCTTTTGTTTGTTGTTTTTTTAATTCTGTTTTTGTCATAACCTTTCTCATTTACCCCGTAAATGTACGAAAGGGATTTCAGGAAGCCAAATTTTTCCAATTAACTTGGAAGGTTTTCTCTTTCAATTTGAAGTTGTAAAGAATAAAGAATGCATATCTTATATAAACTAGAAGGATCTGATAAATGGATTTGGGTTAAAAGTTGATCATCAATCTCCTCAAAAAAATCTTTAGTTGGGTAAATATGTGCATCATCAAAAAACATCTAGATTACAATTTTTTATTTTATTTAAATTTTGATTTTAAATTTTGATTTTTAATAATACGCTTTAATGCTGATACATATGTAGTAGCTTCAGCATACTGATTATCTAATAATTGGAAAAGTTGAGCTTCTGTTTTACATTTTCTAGCATAACATGCATACCAAAATGAATAGTCTAATATGCTTTCTTCCCAACTATTATAATAAGCATGCCCATATTGGGTACCTTTAGCTAAATTAATCCTAACTCTAGCTTCTTTCATCCCAAATAAATTGTGATTTTCTTTGAAAATACGAGAATTATATTCCCCAGATTCTAATTTAGCTTGGGCTAGGGTAATGTGTGGGTAAGGTAAATTAAGTTCTTTAATTTTTTGAATTAGTTTCTTCTCTGAAAATTGATTAGGATCATCAACAATCAAAATATCCTCAGTATCAATATTATACTTTACTTGGGGAGATGAAGTAATTGATGATACTCCCAACATTAAAAATGCTATAAAAATTATAGAACTTAAACTAAATAATAAATTTGTTTTTAGTTTACTTACTGGGATAAATTGGAGTGAATTCTCACAATATTTGTAAAAATTTTGTTTATTTTTCATTTTTTTCTTTTTTAAGTTTTTGAATTGCATTTTGTATTTCTACACAACGTTCATACTCCTCATGATAAACATGAATTTCTAGATTTTTTTCTAATGTATCAATAAAATCCTTTCTATCAACAGTTAAATCCATTATTTTATCTTCATCCTCAATTATTATTTCTAAAATGTGGATGTGACGTTTTTTAGTATTTAAATTTTTTAAAATACCATCAATTATAGATTTAGAAATATTTAAGTCCTTAGCATAAATAAGATCTTCAAAATCTTCGTATGTTTTTACATTTACTGAATAGGCCATAATTAAAATAAATCTAGGAAACTATCATCAATTCCCTTTTCACGTAATTTACTAAACTTTTCATCATTCTCCAACATCTTTTTAGCTAAACGTTCAAGGTGTTTGTTTTTCTGATTATCATAATCATTAACCAGTTTATCGTGTTTTTTTCTTTTTATATTTTGAGTACGTTTCTTTTTCATAAGTAAGCTACAATATCAAGATCATCATCTTTATCATCCTCCCCTAAACCTAATTCTTTTAAACGTTGTTTTGTGTAGTCATCTAACTCCCAATCAACGTTACTTTGGTTTACTGGTTTATGATCCTCGATACCTTCTATTTGTTTATTATCAAAAACATCTCCAATTGTTAAGTAATAACAATTATAACATAAAAACTCTATATTTTCTTTGCGGTAATTTTTCTTGTTTCCGTCTTTAAAATGTAATAACAAGGGTATTTTATAATCCAATACCCTACGTTCATGGAAACCACAGTTGGAGCATTCTTCTAATAAATATCCCTCACTTACAAGTCTGTACTTAATTTTTTCAGGGGAAAATGAAGCAGCATTGATTCTACCTTCAATAATATCTAACAATGCTGGTTCTTTGCCAGAAGAACGTAGAAACTTTGGGATTCCTTTGCCTGAGGGATTTAAATGTTTCTCAAATAAAGTTTTTCCTGTTTCTTCATCTTTATAAAGTTTTGCCCATTTTTTATAATGTTGGTAAGAACAATTCAACCACCTAGCAGCAGCCATATTACTCAATGTTTGAGATTGAGCAGCGACAATTTGTTCTTTAGTAAGTGGTTTTGCTTTTGGCATTAATCTTCTAATTCTTTAATAATAAATGGACCTTGAAGGTTACGATCCTCATCATCAAAATTATTAAATTCAGGGGTTATTTTTTTACCATTTTTATCAGATTCTGACTTCTGATAAGAATCATATTGTTCAGGAGTCATCAATTGAATGTCATTCCACGTATGGTCTCCTTCTCCATTTACTGTGGTAACAGCTCTATAAGCCCCTGTTGTAGAACATTCTACACAGCTTTTGTAGCCATACTTTTCTAATCTAAGTTTAGGCATATCCTGCTTACACTTAATACATGGAATCATTTCTAGTTTCATAACTTATAATTATACGTAACTCTTAAACTTTACGCAAATATATGAAATTTTTTTTACGAAACCAAGTTAATTTTTAGAAATCTTGGGGGAATCGGTGTTTAATATAAGACCAAAGATCTTTTGCACTCTTAAAGATATATTCCTTTCCTTCTTCATCTTCTAACGGAATAATTGTGCCATCTGGGTGGAATCTATCAAAAATATACCACCAAATTAAATCGGATGCTTCTTCCCCATATAGAAGTTTCAATGAAGTTTCTAGAACAAACCAGAGAGGCTCTGTTACCTTAGTTAGGTCAATACCACTTACTTCAAATATTTTATTTTCTACTTCGTAAGATTCTTCTATTTTTTTAATAAAAGCTAAAAATACACCTTCTTCAGTAGCATCTATATTATCTTTTATAGTCACTTCTGATCCTAGAATCTGGGTGAATAGATTCTTAATATTTTCTATGCCTTCAAATTCTTCACTCATAATCTTTCAATCCCAAATATTTTTTTAAATTCTTCGAGTGGAAGATGTTTTAAAACACTTGCTATTAAGTAAGCCCCATCTACATTCTTAGCATGCACAATACCAACTGCTTCTTTATCTAAATCTGCTAAAATATAATATTTCCACTTTTTCATAATTTGTCTATAAATGATTGAATCTCAGCACATTTGTCATAGTCCTCATCTTGAATGTAATGTTCTATAATACGTTCTAAAACGGATTTATATTTGGGTTTATCTAATTCAACAATTAATGATAAATTAAATATATTAAATAATTCAACCTTCTCCAAATTTTCGTTGATAGCTTTTGTAATTGTTTTTAAACTATCTTCTAAAATTAATTTTACGAATTCTTCATTTGAAGCTAAACTAATAAGATCTTTTTTATTTTCATAAACAAGTTCAATATTAGTTATCTCTTTTTTTTTGGTTTTAATATCTTTTTCCATAATAGGGGGGTTTGTTTATAAATATTATAAATTCTAATTAAAAGGATGGTTTTTCATTAGTATTTATGTAATTATTTACTATATTATGTTTATAAATTTTTTCCCATCTTAAATACTCCAAATGTTCTTTAATTAGATTAACAGAATGGAAAAATTCTGCTGAATTAGTATGATAAATATGGGTTTGGTAAACTTCAGAACCATGATTACGATCTGGGTTGGATGTAATTCCTAGTTCAAATTCGTTTATTTGGGTTAAAATATTTTCACCCCAAGCAGGATGATTCATTCTGTTTCCTATTTCATAAAACCAGCTATCAATTAAAGTATGAGGAGCTACACCATTTAAAACATTAATTATTTCTTTGGGATAAATAACCCAACAATATTCAAAAGAATTAGAATTATCTAACCAAACGGTTTTTGGAAAGTATAATTTGAATTCGGTTAAATGTTTTTCTAAAATTGTATTCCAATTGTTAGTGAGAAATTTAACATCATCAGCTAATGATAAAATATATTTACCATGGGCTAGATGAGTCATATCTTCTATAAAATTAATAACACTAGAGTATCCATTTCTTCTAGAACTAACTATAAAATAAATATTAGATTTGTCTTGAATAATATTTTGAATAGCATTTATAGATTCTGTGTCATCACTATCTATTTTTACTATAATTTCATAATTTTTGTTAGAAGTATCTGATGTTAAGGTAATATTATCTACTAGAGATAGTAAAGTATCTGGGGTTCCTCTAAAAGGGATTATTAATGAAAGTAAACAATTTCTATTTTCTTTGACTTGAGGAATGCTCATATTATTTCATATTCAATTTCAACTCCTTCTAATCCCCAATCTTCATCATTTTGGGATTCTTCAAAAAATTCTACCCATTCCCAAGGATCATTATATTTCTGTTTTGAAGGTGATGACCCATCATTTTCCATCCCATCATGGGACATATGGTATAAAGGAACACTAAATACTGCTTCTAAACCAAATCCATTTAATACTGCCTTTTTCTGAACATTAGTATCTGGGTAACAGGCATGGATCATTTGTTCTTCAAATCCTTTTACTGTGTTCCAGACATGACGAGATGCTAATTGAAAATCCCCACAACAGTTAATTAAACTATATTTGTCATTTGGTGTTACTTGAGCACGCCAATACCTAGGTTGAGTAGTAGCATCTAAATGATCTCTATACTCTCTCCAATTATCAAAACCAAATGCTTCTACATCATTATATTCAATATCTCTTCTTTCAATAGTATAAAAAGTATTAGGATCCGCTATTTTTAAGAAATTTTCAAATGTTTCTTTTTTAGGAGCAATAATATCCATAGTAGTAGCTACAATCCAATCGGCATTAGTTCTTCTAAAAACTAAATTAGGGGGAATTAACCCATTTACTACACTACCATTAGGGGATAGTTGTTTAGCAATTGAAGGAGGAATAACTATGTGTTTAATTTTGCCTTGTTTAATTAACCTATCTTTAATTTTCCAAAGTAATGATCCTTTATCTTCAGGGGAATTCCAATCAATATACCAAACTTCATCAAAAGTTTCTACCATTGAGTTTAAACAAACAATGGCTCTTTCATCTTCTTTATACCCATCATTTCTACAAAATAAAATAGCTGCTGTTTTCATTATTCTTTGATAATATTATATTTATTTTTAATACTCTCTAAAATATTTAGATTATTATCATAGTTATGGTTTTCGGGATGTAATAAAATACAATCTTCTTTATTTCCTATGTTATATCTAAACAATTCATACCCCATATCTAAAAGAAACTCTTTTGATTTAATTTCATTTTCTAAGCCATTTAAATGATTTTCTAATAAAATAACAGGTTTATTAGATTCTAAAAGTTGTTTAGCTCCTAAAAAAGCAAAATATTCATACCCCTGGATATCGATTTTAAATAGATCGCACTTAGGGATATTGAGAGAATCCAATGTTATAACTTCAACAATATCATATTCTCTATATTCATTTTTATTTGCTCTTTCATAATCTAAATCTTTTTGAATAATTCCTCTACCACCCCAATTATGAGCTCCATTACCAACCCAATCTTCATGTTCAATATTCCATAATTGCTTTTTTTCAAATTTTTCACCTAAAGCTTGACTGTAGGGGGTAATAGTTTCATTTAAGTCATTAAATAAAATATTAGCACATAACTGATTGAATATTAAAGATTGAGGTTCAAAAGCATATACTTTTTTACCTAAATTTCCAAATTGAATAGTATGAAAACCAAGATTAGCCCCGGCATCAATACAATAACTATCTTTAGTTAAAATTTTAGAATAAAATTCATACAGGTGGTATTCCCAATATTTTTGGGTTTTGATAAAATTTCCAATTAAGTCATACTCATTAATAAGAAAATTACCAAATTGTGTTTCTACTATTTCAAATGATTTGTTCGTATTATCTGACATATTTTTATGTTTTTATATTGTTGATACTCCTGATTTTTGAATTACTATAGTTGTGCAATCTTGAGCAAATTTAATTGCTTGATTTATATTTTTAGTTTTAGCATATTCAGTTACTAAACCTGATAGGAAAGTATCACCTGCTCCTGAAACATCTTTTACAGGTACATCTATTGTAGGATAATTTTTACCTTTATAATCACACCCGTATTTTCCTCTAGTTACTATGGTTTTATCTTTAAGAATAGAATCATTTTCTAGAATTTCTTTATTACGTTCATACTCATGATAATTAATTTTAATAAAATCAATATTATGAGCCCATTCACCTAGTATTTTTTTAGTGTCTAAAAATATAGGACATTCAAAACTTTTTGAAATAATTTCTATATCTTCTTCTTTTAAAAATCCCTTGCAATAATCTGAGATGATAACGGCATCAAATGTTCCTGTTTTGAAAGGTATAATATTAATGCGTTCACAAGTATCATTTTCATCTACTCTTAAAAGTAAATGATTATACTTAGAACAAACATATCTTACTTTACGGATTTCAGTTTTATTAGTAAGAAATTCTACATTAACACCTAATGCTTTTAGATTAGCAACTACATTCCCAGCCATTCCAGGATTTGATTTTTCTTTTTCAGGTATAATAATAGGAACTGGGGCTTCAGGGGCAATACGTGTTACTTTACCATATCTAAAAACATCTGTACAACTATCTCCTATAACTAATATATTCATTACAAATTATTTAAATAATTTAATATTTTTTTTGAATCTTCTATAACTGATTGAGAATATTTTCCTGATCCCACCCCTACATTATTTAATAAAAATTCATTTCGTTCTCTAATTTGTTCATCAAATGTTAATTTTTTATCCTCAAAGGTTTCATCATCGTCTTTCCAGAAATGTTCATACTCAATATCATCAAAATATTCTGCTATGCCACAGAGTTCAGATAATTGATGTAAATATAAATCTACAGAATTAGTTTTCCCAATGTAGCCTAAAATTTCTTTAAGTTTTTTAGGTAAAACAAAAAATGCTTCTCTATGTCTATTAACTTTTGGGTAATAAATTTTAAATTGAGATAGTTTTTTATCAAAAATATTGTTCCAATTTAAAGTTTTCATAACCATATCATCATTCCAGCATAGATTAAATTCTCCTTGAGATAAATCAATCATATATTCAGAAAATTCTCTAAGACTTAAATATCCTTTTTTTCTAGATGATATAATAAATTTTAAATTATCATAAGTATTATCCCAATTTTTAATATAGTCAATAGTTTCAATATCATCAAAATCAACTTTAACAATAATTTCAAAATTAGGGTTAGATAGATCTGCTAAACTAAATAATGATTTTAAACTTGCATCTAAATCATTTACTCTTTTTCTAGTAGAAAAGTAAATACTTATTTTATAAGGATAATCCATTTTAACGTCTTAAAAATTTACGTCCAGAATTTACTTTATCTCTCCAATACTGAAGTAGGTCATTCATTGTTTGTTCAAAAGTATACTCGGGTTTCCATCCCGTATGAGCTTCAAATTTAGTAGTATTAGGTACTTGTAAATCAGCATCAATAGGACGTAAACGTTCTGGGTCTGTTACAATCTCAATATTATCTACTGTTGATTGGCTAATTAAATAATTTAACATATCTGCAATCTTACAAGTGTAAGTACCACCAATGTTGTAATATTCACCTGCTTGTGGGTTTTTAGTTACCAACATATAATATGCTTTAACAGCATCCCTCACATCAGCATATGTCCTAAGTGATTCTAAATTACCAACATATATTTTAGGTTCTTGCATTCCTGCTTCAATCATAGCAATTTGTTTAGCAAATGTTGATTCAGAGAATACATCACCTCTACGAGGTCCTGTATGAGTAAACATACGAGTAGTCATAATTGTCATATCATATGCTTCAGCATAATATCTACCCACTAAGTCAGTACCTACTTTTGAAATAGCATAAGGTGAAGCTGGGTGGAATGAACATTCTTCATTAATAGGTAATTTATCAGCAGGAACACGTCCAAATACCTCACTTGAGGCACATACATGCGTTATAGCGTTTTTATAAGGTGATTTATGCAATGCTTCTAATAAATTCGCGGTACCTAATATATTAGTTTGAAGCGTTTCTATAGGCGCGTCAAAACTAGTTTGTGGATAAGATTGGGCTGCTAAATGGAAAATATAATCAGGTTGTGCTTTATCAATAGCAGTAATTAATGAAGCCAAATCATTTAAATCACCATAAATAAGTTCAATACGTTCCTTTTTGTTAATTTCTTCGGACAAATGTTCAATATTCTCTAATGAATCATTCCAACGAGCAAGTCCATAAATTTTCCAATCTGTATTTTCTAACAGGTAGTCGGCCAAATGTGAGCCGACCATCCCTGTTATACCTGTAATAAAAGCGTTAACCATTATTTGTTATTTTTATACCATTCAATAGTTTTTTCTAGTCCTGTTCTTAGGTCATGTTTAGCTTCCCAACCTAATTCATCTTTAATTCTAGATACATCTACTAAACGAACAGGAATCATTGTTGGTTTTGTAGTGTCATAATTAAATTCAGGAGAATAACCATAGATATCAGTAATAGTTTCTACTAATTCGGTAACTGTAGTTCCATGACCAGTAGCAGCATTATAAGGACGTCCTGTAGGGGCTTTTTCTACAACTTCCATAACAGCATCTACAACATCATCAACATAGATAAAGTCTCTCATTTGAGTACCATCACCCCATACTTCAAATGGGTTCATTCCACTGTCAGCTTTCATAATTAATTGAGGAATAGCATGACCGTTTTCATTAAATGCATCATGAGGACCATAGATGGCTGTAGTACGAACCATACCAAATTTAGTATCAGAGATATCTTGGTAATATTCAATTACTTTTTCTACATAACGTTTCATCCAACCTACACCTCTATATAAAGTATGTGGGTTTGAATCAAATGCTTCATCTTCATTTACTGGATGTGATACATCTGGGTACATTGTAGAACTTCCTACAAAGCCAAATCTATCCAATTTACTTCTTACCGCAGCATCAATCATGTTAATTGAAGTAAACAAGTTATTTCTTACCAAATCTAGAGCATTACTATATTCAGTTTGACCCTTAGCTCCTCTAATAAAAGCAACAAAATTGAAACAAACATCCATTCCTTCTAAGACACGCATACAATCTTCGTGATTCATTAAATCACATTGTACAACTTCTAAATTTGGGTGATCTTCAATATTAAGACCTCTGTTTTTATAAACAGTTGCTCTAACATTAGCCCCATCAGCTAATAATCTTTTAACAGCAGCATGACCTGTAATACCTGCTGCACCTGTAACTAGTACATTTTTTCCTTTGTAAAAACTCATAATTATTTGTTTAATGCATTAAATTTTTTATCTATTTTATCTTGGTTCAATGTAAACCACTTAATTGTATCTTCCACGCCTTGTTGAATAGTAATTTCAGGGAAGAAACCATATGAATTAGCTCTTTCCATACTAAAAATTCTACGAGCATCACCTGATGGTTTTTCAGGAGACCATTGGATTGGTTTTTTAAAGTAATTAGCTACGGCTTCAGCTAGTTCTTTAATAGTTACTCCTGTACCTGATCCTAAGTTAATAGGTTTAGTAATTTTATTTTCAACAGCAAAAATCATACCTCTAGCAACGTCTTTAGCATGAATAAAATCTCTAATAGGTGAACCATCACCCCAAACATCTAATACATCATTTTCTGCTGCTTTTCTAATTAATGAAGGAACAACCATTGCATTTTTTAAGTCAAAATTATCATAAGGACCATATACATTAGCTGGTCTAACAATTGAGCATTTACCTTCACCGTATTGTTTTTCATAGGCCTCACATTGTAATTCCCCCATACGTTTAGCCCATCCTCCATACCAGTCGTTTGGTGATGGTGAACCATTCCATACATCATCCTCATAGAATACTTCAGCGGGAGTATAAACACCAACTGTACTTGTGTATAGATACCACTTAACATTAGCCTGCATTGCTGCTTCTAACATATTGGTATTAAATTGCATCATAGGACCCATAATATCAGCAGGTTGTTCTAAAGTAACTTTAGGAGAACATTTAATTCCTACTAAATTAAAGACATAGTCTTGTCCTTCACAAATACTTTGACACTGATCAAAATATAACAAATTGGCTTTTACAAAACCTACTCCTTCTGGTAAGTCTGTTGGTTCATTTAGGTCAGCTATGGTTACTTGGGCACCTCTTTCTACTAGTAAATCTACTAATTGGCGACCAATCATTCCCGCTCCACCTGTAACTAATACTTTTTGATTTTTAAACATTATTTAATTTTTTACAAAGATTAACAATTTGCCCATAAGTTAAATCAGTATGATTACCTATATAAAGAGCATTATCATGAATATAATCGGCTTGAGGTAAAGGTCCTTCAATTCTATGAGTAAAGTTTTTTAGATATGGTTGACGAGCTTGACTACCACCACCAGCAGTACCTAAGCGATATTCTACTTCTTCAGCTTCTAAAATAGCACAAACATCCTTTAATTTATCTCGAGTTGCACCTTGCATCATAAGAGGTAAAGCAAAATTACTATTACCTTGTCTTCTAAAGAAAGTCATAAATTTAGAACTATCTAAATTATCTAACCAAGTATTTAAATTTTCTACTCTACGAGCAATATTAAAGTCAATACGTTTCATTTGTTCTATACCAAGTACAGCATTTAACTCACTTGAACGCATATTAAACCCTGCTACTGCAAATGTAAATAAAGGATTTAGATCTGGGTACCTAAGTTGGTATTCTTTTTGGAGTTCGGGTGATGCTTCACGAGTCATTCCGTGTGAACGGAATAATTTAGCTAAATCATAAAGTTTATCATCATTTACACAAACAGTACCACCTTCAATAGTAGTAATGTGGTGACCAAAGTAAAATGAAAATAATGAAATATCTCCAAATGACCCTACACGTTGGTCTTTATAAGTAGCCCCATGAGCTTCACAACAATCTTCAATCAACATAATATTATTTTCTTTAGCTAATTGAATAATTTCATCATTAATTGCTGGGAATCCAAGTGTGTGTACTAAAACGATTGCTTTAGTTTTAGATGTAATAGCATTTTTAATATTTTCTGCTGTAATATTAAAATCATCAAGTGAAACATCAACAAATACAGGAGTCATACCTAATTGAGCAACAGATGAGATATCACTTACCCACCCAATTGGAGGTACAATTACTTCACCTTTACCAACTAATTCTTTAACCATTGCGATAGAAATATAGTTAGCAGATGCACCTGAATTAACCATTACTGAGTGTTTTACTCCTAACCATTTAGACCAGATTTTTTCAAATTCTTTTACTTTAGGTCCATTTGTAAAACGTTCTCCGTTTAAACAAAAATCGGCTAAAATTTCTCTATCACCTTGAGTGATATTATCATTAATAAGAGGCCACTTAAATCCCATATTTAATTTGTTTTAATTTTTCAACTATTTTTTCAGCACTTGGAGGTAAATTATCTACAGTAGGATGAAAACCTGCTGTACGTGGTTCTAGCCCCAATGTCCATACACTTTTTTTAGAAGCCAAACTCAATTCATTAGCAATGCTACTTGCTGCTCCTTCTACATAATCATCATCAGTAACTAAACCACCAAAACGGGAATTTTTAAGAGACTCAGCCCACTCATTGGTTACGTTAAAGGGTTTAATCCATAACTGATGGAAAATATTTACTTTAATGCCTTCTTGTTCAGCTAATTTTAGTACTTTTTCCATTTCTAAACGAGTAATAGAAATTGGAAACCAAGTAAAATCTACTTTGGTATCATGTAATACATCAGATAACTCTTTATCATTATCATAAGATTTTCTATGTTCTGAAATGTAATAAGGATCATCATCAGCCATAAAAGAATCATAAGCAAATTGGTATTCACCAGGAGTCATAGGAGCTAATACTTTAATACCTGGCATTCTTTGAGCTA
>Ga0208767_1002179_pt1 | contig 15018 bp, 14 predicted proteins | sample VirMetDEL_Mar_21_FD_184514 | JGI IMG/M metagenome (GOLD analysis project Ga0208767, IMG submission 184514) | Aqueous microbial communities from the Delaware River and Bay under freshwater to marine salinity gradient to study organic matter... | ecosystem: Environmental > Aquatic > Marine >... | reverse complement strand
AAGCAACAGCAGTAGCACTATCACTAGACATATTATCTTCATCTTTAAAAGCTGTACCACTTATTCCTGTGTTTAAAATAGGAGAGGTTAATGTTTTATTTGTTAAAGTTTCTGATCCTGCAAGAGTCGTAAAATCATTATCACTTAATGCTGTGTTAAACTGTGCTGTAGTACCTGTGAGAGTATTGTTAGCCAGGTTAATAGTTTTACCAGTTATAGTTGCTGTTCCACCATCAACATAAGCCTTAACTGATTGCTGTGAAGGAGGAAGAACTGCTGAATTACTAGCCATGTTATCTTCATCAACAACAGGGATAGCAGGATTAACATAAGTTGAACCTACAAATACTGATACAGTTGAGTCAGAGGCATTTATTGTTCCACTATCAAAAGTAAAAGTAACAGTAGTATTAGGCGAGGAGTAAGATGAGGTTGCAATCTTTCCATAGATTGTTCCTGTGTTAGTACCTGTAATTTTTATTCTACGCCCTACATGGTAGCTAGAAGATACATCAGCATTAATAGTTACGCTTGTAGATGAGGCTCTAGTGTAAGTAACTGTTGATGTTCCTGAACCTAGTAAAAACCATTCTTTGTCATTAGCAAAATCACGAACATCTTTTAACTCTTGTCTAATAGCGTTATTAACATCTGATGGACTCATGCCCTCAGAAATATTTACACCATTGATAGCTGTATTTTGTGATGCTGTGGTTTTATAATTTGATACTGTCATTTCTTATTCCCTTTGTCTTTATTGCCTGTCATAGCTGTAGCAAATTCTATTACAAATTCTTGTAGTGCAGGATCTTCACCTGCAAATATAGTTGATGCTTTTCCTAAATGTTTTATTAATCCGTCAGCACCTTTGTTATTAGCAATTTTAGTTCCTTCAGCTAACCATTTTATAATTTTAGGTGAAGTCATTACTTTAGCACCACCTGTTAAAAATATTCCTGTTTGAAATACAGGCCATAAACCACCTAAACTTCCACCCACAAATGCAGATGCGTAAGATAATTGACCTATGATACTATCACTTGTTCCTGATGGATTTTGAAATGCTTTACCTTTAATTCTAATTTGTTCAGAAATTTTTGCTATATAATCTAAATCTGTTCTAAGGCCTTTATATTTAGCACTAGCAAATAAAAAGTCTTTTGCTGAAGAATCAATTTTATTCCAATTAGTTAAAAAAGTTTCACTATTAAATAAATCTGAATAATCAGCACTATCAAGATCTAAGGCTTTACCACCTTTAGTTCTACCCAGTTTTTGTATTACTCTATTTTGTATAATAGAAAATTCATCTGGTGTTAAAGATTTTTTAATAGTACGAATATAAGTTGAACCTTCTGTACTTTGATTTAATAAATAATTAAATATTTTATCATCATCAACTTTATTAACTTTAGATAAAATATCATCAATTCTTTTTATTCCTGCTTTATAATATTTATCTGCTCGTAAAAATTCTTTGTAAGCAGTTCCACCAATTTCTTTATAAATAAGTTTTAAATCTTTTGAAATTGCTCCGTATAATTGTTTGTAATCTCCTACAGAAGCATCATCAATCAAACTTTTGTTTGTTAATTTTTTTCCTATTAGTGATCTATAATTTCTTAATTCTTCAAATGTAAGTAATCCTCTTTTTGCTTTGTCAGTTATTTCTTCTTGCAAACTTGTCAAAGTTTTTGATTGCAATACACTAGGTTTAACTTTTAAAACTTCTTCTGATAATTCACCAATCATTTCTTTTGTGTATAATCCTGGATTATCTTTAACCATTTTAGCAGTTATTTTTTTGTAAACATTAGCACCTGATGGAGTTGCTATTTCATCTAATTTAGAAATAAAATTACTTGCACTTGCACTAAAATCTGAACCTGCTGATTTAGATGCACTTTCAAAAGCCTTATTATATAATTTACCTGATGTTGTTTTAAAACCTTTTGTAGCGTTTTGTATGCCATCTTTAACAAGAGAACCTGCTGTAATATTTGTTACATAATAATTTTGATTCATCATTTTATTAGCTGTTTCGGTAAGATTATTAGCCATATCCTTTTGTATTCTTTCACCTGCACTAACTACAGTTTCTTTAACAACAGGTATATTACCTAAAATATATTCTACATCTTTGAAAACACTTGCCATAATAGGATTGCCTGAAACCATACTTAAAGAAGCAGGTTGAACATTGGCTTTGTAAAATATATCTAAATTTTCTTTTGTTTTTTGTGCTGATTTTTTTGTAAAACCAGAGAAAGGTGATTTTAAAAGTTTAAGTAAAAAAGGTGAAGCAAACTCTGATCCTGCCCCTACTGTAAAATCAAATACTTTTTCCATAGCATATTCTTTTGGTTCTCTTACAATTTCACCACCAACAGATTGAAAAATTCTATCTCCTACTTCTCCACCAACTACTTCACCACCACCTGCACCTAGTATTCCACCTACTACTCTACCTTTTGAACCAAATGGTGATCCTGCTTGTTGTCCTTTGTATGCACCATACATATTAGTAGCCATGTTTATTAATGGGCCACCTGCATATTGAAATATATCGCCTACATCAAAGCCAGGAGGATTAAATACTGTTGCTCCATTATCACTAGGAATAGCAAAGTTACCTTTATCCATAGGTACTGCACCATCATACATAGTTGATACTGTAGCTTCAGAAGATTTATAGTTTGGTGATAAACCAATTTTAAATCGGTCATAGTAACTAGCACCTTTTGTATCATCAATTTTATAATCTTTTATTTGATCTATAGTAAATCCTGAGTCAGCAATATACTTGTCTATAACTGTTTCATCTGCACCAGTATTGTAAAGTTCTTTTACTCTAATTTTTGTTTCTAAAATATCAGCCATTAACTATTCAATCCATATTTATCGCCTAAATTAAATTGTGGTAAGCCATCATTAGCTTTATATTGTTCTATTACTTCTTTAGAATAACCTGCTAAAGTTGATTTTATTTTTGCATTTAAAATTCTTTCAAATCTGTTTAAGGCGTTCATTAGATCTTTGTCAGTTTTAAATACACCTGCACTAAATTCTTGTTTTAATCTTTCAAGTTCAGGTACAGTTACAGCTACACCACTTCTATCTTTTAATGTTGTATTAAATAATGTTGCAAAAGCTGATCGTGTATCTACACCTTTTTGTGTTAGCATACTATCAGGTAGTAAACTTGTTTGACCAAAACCTGCTACATTTCCACCTTGCGTTAATTTTTTAACTTCATTTAATACTGCAAGTGTTTCTGTGTAATTTTGTGAGTCCATAGCTTCAGATAAATCTAAAACTTTTTTATCAAATTCTATTTTTTTAATATTATCAGAACCTAATGTTGGTGAAGGTATTTCTTCAGTAGATTGATCTGTAGATACATTATCTTTAACCTTATCAGGAAAATATGACGCTAGTAATTCTTCAAATCTATTAACAACAATACCATCATCATTTACATAACTTACATCTTTGCCAATACTTTGACTTAATAATTTAGCTTCACCTTCATTTAAAACTATACCAAATTTATCTAATGCTACTTTTTGAAATCCTTGCCATCTTTTAAATGTTTCTTCATCTTTTTTATCGTCTATTTTTGTAACTTTAGGAAAAACTAATAATCCATTATCTACATATCTCCATTGACCATTAACATCTTGTTTAGTTTCTCTTTTATCTTCTGCTTTTGTAACATCAGGAAAAACAGGTTCGGAAGTATCTAAATAACGTAAAACTCCATTTATATCTTTTTGAGTTTTTCTTTCTTTTTCATCTTCTTTTTTCTCTACATCAAAAACTCGTTCACCTATGTTTGGCCCTTCAGTATAACGAAGTTCATTATTAACATCTTTAGCAGTAGCATATTTTTTTGTTACTTTGTCAGTTGGAAATACTTTTTCTCCAGTATCAGTATAGCGTAATACACCATCAATATCTTTACCTGTTTCTCTTTTATCTTTTGGTGCTTCATCATCTGCGAATACTTTAGATCCATCATCTATATAACGAAGAACACCTTTAATATCTTTTTCCGTTTTTCTATCTTTATCTTCAACATTTTTTTCTACATCAGGAAAAACAAGATCTCCTTGATTTGGTCCTTCAGTATATCGTAATTGATCGTTTATATCTTTAGCAGTATTATATGTTACTTGTTTCTTTTTATCACCTTTAAATACTTGCTCACCAGTATCTACAAATCTAAGAACTCCAAAAGAATCTGTTGCTGTTTTTCTATCTTTATCCTGAACATTTTTTTCAACACCTTCAAATACTTGAGTACCATCATCAACATATCTAAGTACGCCATTTATATCTGTTGCTGTTTTTCTGTCTTTTGCAGGTAATTCTACATTAGGTAAAACTCTTTCCCCTGTATCAGTATAATATAAAAATCCATCTGCACCTTTTGATGTAGGTCTATTTGGTGTTTGTAAAGTTTTAGAAAGATTAGCTAATGTACCTAATTCAGATAGTTCATTAGCATTTCGTTGAGATTGTTTTAGATCTGCTTCTTGAACAGATTGACCTAAAGCTGAACCAAAATTAGAAGGCATAGTTGTATAGCCTGATCTTGCTAATAAACCTGAACCTATATCTCCTGCATAATCACTTGTTAAAAAATTTAATAATCCACCTTTTTTTGGTTGCGTGTTAAATCTTTTATTAATACCTGTAGCAAGAGCATTATTAATTAATTGCTGTGCATTGTAAACACTATTACTAGCCATATTACGCAAACCCTCCTAGTAGTCCACCACCGATTGCACCCAACATTGGATTTATACCTGGAACCATTCCTGCAATTTTTGCTCCTGTCATAGCACCACCAAGTAAACCTGCTCCTGTATTTCTAAAGACAGGTTGTGTTTGTGCTGTAGTCATAGGAACATTTGCACCTATTGAACCAAGATATTGATTTAATTTTAAATAAGGTTTTTGTTGTTCGTAATCATATCTAGCTATTGCATCTTGTAGTTTAGCTTGTTCTAATGATTCTTTTTCTGCTCCTACTTGTTGTAATCTAGCAATATCATTATAATCCATTTCACCAAGTTGAGGTGCTGTCATCATGGTATTAGCCTGTATGCCTCTTTCACGATTATATTGATCGCCATAAACTTGATTAGCTAGTTGACCTAATTCTTGCGTTAATATTTCTTGATTAGCACCTGAACCAAATCTACCTGCTTTTGTAAATTGTGAATTAACACTTGATGTTACATCACCTGCCATTTGATCGTATAAGGCTTTGGAGTAAGGATTAGTTGAGGGGTTAAGGTAGTTTCCTGCTAATATATTTGAGGCTTGTGTTTGAGATTGATTTAATAAAGGATTACCTGCTGTTGCTCTTGCTGTTGCAAGGTTTAAAGCTGTTGATGTTTCAGGAGCAAAATCAGTATAGGTTGCATTAGGAAAATAATTAGGCGTACCTCCTTCGTACAAACCTTTTGCTGAATCTATTGCTTGTTGAAAATAGGGTGCAATAAATTCTGATGGTTCTGCTGATGTTGTAGTTGTTACATTTGTTGGGTTACTACCTTTGCTCATAATAATTCCTTACTAAATAAATATACTTTTTGCTCATATCCTTTTAATTTCTTGCTCCAACCTTTGCGACCTGCAACTTCTACAGCGTCACAATTATTGTGTTTAGCAAATTGTTCTATTGTTTGTTGAATTGGCTCTAACCAATTATCCATGTTGCTACCTCCTGCTAGGAAATAACGACAAATCTTTTTTTGAGGATACTGTACTACCTCTGTAATAACAGCACTCTCTACTTTCTTTTCCCAACTAATAAAAAGTTGAAAAGAGTTTTTTACTAACCCATCTAAAATATCTCTAGCTGAATAAGTATCGTCTAAAGCCTTTTTTATAAGAGGCTCAACTTCATTCCAAATTAAATGTAAATCTTCTTTGGGTACTTGCGTAATCACCCTACAACCACATACCCAAATGTTTGATCTGTATTACCAGAACTTGCATGAGTTAATGTTGCTGTTTTGTCTGCTCTTGCAGATACATACAAACTTGATTTTGTAGAGTTAGCATTTGCAGTAGTTGGCATAAACAAAATTACTGAGTTACCACCAATTCTTTCATCTGTAAGTGTTGTTGTTGTTTGACTTGCTCGTAATGTTACTGAGCCTGTACTATTTAATTTACCATTAATAGTATTGTTCAAAGCATTAGATACTAATTGTAAATGTAAACCATGATCTGGTATTGATATAGGTACGACAGGAAACTGATTTTCAGCCATTATCTTTTGCCTTCAGGTCTTGCCTCTATATCTACGCCACTCATTGTTTTAAAGTTGCCTGTTACTGATACTCGTATTCGGTGGTATCGTGAGTTAGATCGTATTGGACAATCTCCACTATCTTGTGTTGCAACTGCTGTTCCTACAGAAATGTTATCTAATTGTGATGCTCTTGTAATAGGTGTTACTGTAACAGTAGCACTATCTTCTTCACTATCTACAATCGGTCTAACATTAATGATAGATGATCTTCTACCCTCTGCTCCTTCAAACTCTGTAGTATCAACTGTAGCTGACAGGGAAGTAGCAATAAACTTTCCAAATTTATTTTCTGAATTAAATCCTGCTAAACCAACAATCCCTTCTCCATAAAAATAAGAGTCTAATGATTTAGGTAAATTATCTAAGTTACCTAATACATCTAAACTTTCTACTGTAGTAAAGGCTTCTTGTGAAGCTGTAGAAATAAATTGTAAATCTAATCCTGATCCTGTTGACCATTTATCTACACTATAATTATAAATAATTAATTTATTATTTATGGTAGTAGTAGATGTTGCATCTGATCCTCTGTAAGACCAAACAACAATACTATTGTTAGGATCTATTGCACTACATATACCATCTAAATTAGAAGATAGATCGTCATAAAAAAAATTATCAACTTTACCATTACCTATTGGTACAAGTTTTTGACCACCAGATAACATATAAAATCCATCTTGGGCCAAGAAGAAAATCATACTACCAAAAGATACTATGCTCTTGTCACAAAATGCCCCTATATTGTCTGAAATTTTATCAAACCTAAAAATTAATGGCGTTCCAACATATGACATACGATAAATTGCTTTTTCAAAAAATATTATTCCTGAATTTTCTCCACCTACTATGCCGACAAGATTTCCATGTTCACCAACTATATCTTGAAAACCAGATTGTGTAGCTTGGCTTGGAGTCCATGTTGAACTGTCATTTAGTCCTGACCACTTTACTCGTTGGTTGTATTCTGTACCTGACTCTGTAGTATAACCAGAAACAACAAAGTTATTTATTACTGTAATGTATTTTGCTTTTAAAGAAACTAGATCTGAAAATGCTGAGTCTGTACCTTGATCAAATTTTTGAATATTATCTGCATGGTTAGTAGCAATAATATTTGTGCCAAACTGTGTAAAGTTCCAAAAATCTCTAGCATTAGATGTTGTACTATTATTGTACCCACCTGCTTTAGATTTATCTATAAAAACTTGTGAACTATTCATTTGATACAATTTTGTTGCATCACCTCCATAGTTAGTTACACCACTTGCTTGAAAAGAAGAAAATAAACCTACTGCACTACCTGTTAAACCTGTGCTACTAAGAGCCTGAAATCCTGGTAATGATTTGTACCCTTCTTTGAGAGGTATAACATTATCTACTTTTAAAGCACCTGAATTTTGATAAGCAGGAAGATCAGATTGTAATTGTCCGAACTTAATCATTTATACTATTCCTGTTGCTGACATCTGCATTGGAGAAGATGTTATTGATCCTTTTTGTGAAGATAAGTTTGCGTTTTTTAAGGCTTCTTTATATAAACTTGCCCATGTGTTTAATCGTTCATCTTGCATTAAGAAAGGAGAAGATTCTGCTAATGCACCATAAAGATATAACTCAGGGTAATTAGTTAATATTGTATTTGTTGTATTTGATTCTGATAAAGGTGTTAATGTTTTATAAAAATCTATTTGTAATGTTTTTGCTGAATCAGGAGCAACACCTAATAAAATCTTTTCACCTACAATGGTAAAAAAAGTTGGTAGTCCTGATGTTTGTGTAACATTGTATTGTCTGTAAAAATCACCATTAGCCATAAAGCGTAATGTTCTATAAGGATCACTTTGATAAATAACTGCACTTGCTTCTAAAAAACCACTAGGCAAAGAATAGGATTGTGTACCTGCAACTGTTGTTGTGGTAGTATCTGTATTGACCATTTCTCTTACACGCAATTCTCTATTCATTCTGCTTTCTGTAAGCGTAATAAAATCACCCAAGTATGATGTAAGATCTGTCCTGTTAAGATAATTTGCTATTGTTGTTTTTAACAATGCGTAAGTTGTAAGAGCCATTATAAATTCCCTGTGTAAATCCTAAAGTGTCTGTTATCAGGATCATTAAGCCATCTAAAAAATTTAGGCTTATCTAAAACTTTTCCTGTTAATGAAATTATTTTTTTCTTTGCTAATTGATGAACAACAATGTTTGGTAATCTAGCTACTCTATAACCTTTAGCTTCTTTTAAAACTTTAGATTTATAAGCACCTTCATTTTGTGCAACTTTATTAGCTTGTAGTATTTCTTTTATGTCTGCTTGTGCTTGATAATTTTCTATATGAATTTTATTTTCTGCTTCATCTACAATTAAATTAGTTTTAACTGATGATTGATCGCCAGGTTCATTTAAAGAAAATTTCTTGGCCATTTATTTTATTGCTTTCATAATCATTTGATCTATTGTTCCTTTGACAGATAATCCTTGATTGCCACTTATTTTAAGCATTGGATCGTATTTTCTATCTCCACCTGAAGTTTGTTTAGATTGTTTTTTACCACTACCTGATGTTATCATTGGATAACAAGTAATAGAATCAGCAACCCTTTTATACAAACTTGAACTATGTTTTTTATTTGTAAAAACACCCATTTTATTCTCCTGTTAAAATTAAAAAGGAGGGGATAATTCCCCTCCTAATTCTTAGACTACAAATAATTATGCAGTTAAGTTAAATATTCCGTAGTTAGCGTTTGGTGACTTTGCTGTTAAAGTCCATTCAGCTAATAGTAATTTTTTATCACTATCACCTGTTTTTGCTAAATCAGAAGTTTGGAAAGGTCTAAGGAAGTCTACACTCCACATATCCATTTGCAAAATATCTACTCTGTTAGCATTTTGGAATCTATCAGGTACAAAAGCCACTTCGCCAAAATCAGAAACATAAATATCAGTCGTTCCGATTGATACTTTGTCTGACGCATCTTTGTACTTAGTTGCTACACCATTAAAAGCTGAAGCTAGTTGTTTGTGTGATGCTGACATTAAAACAGTATCAGGCTCTCCACCATTATTAAATGCTACTAAAAGACCTGCTTTTAATAAATCTTCGGTGTAAGTTCTGTTTGTACCACCTGCTATTGCAGTAGCACCAGTACCTACAGGAACAGCCGAAGGTGATCCATTTTTAGAATAGTTATTAGTTGGTGAAGCAGGGCCATACCATGTACCTACTGAAGCAGATTTTCTAGCTGTAGATGAGTTACCTGCAACTTTTGCCTGTTCAATACCAACCATAGCGTTTTCCATATCACGCTTGATCTCTTTACCCATTTTGGCTAATTGATAAGCCATTTGAGTACCCATACCTGCATTATCAACAGCATCATCAGTACCAGAAATAGTTACTGATTTAGATGAAATTTGCGTATAGTTAGTTAGTCTTGTAGTTGCACTTCTTGATTCACCTGCATAGTCATCACCTTCAACTTGGGCATTTACGCCTACTGAAGCTAATGAATCTGTTTGCCATTCATGAAGTGTGTTTGATGCTGTACCTTTTGATGCGTTGCTCATAAAAGGAGTTTCAGTTGGTGAAATATTATAGATTACATCAGCTAAATCTTCTCTTATAGAATTAACGCCATCATAAGTATCAAAAGTATTTGTTGGCTGTGCCATATACTTATCTCCTATTAGTTAATTGTTAAGAATACATTTCTTTGAAAATGCTTACTGCGTCTTGGACTTTTCCACTTTTTCTCAGAACTGCTTTTTTAGAGTTAATACGTTTTTTAACATCACTTGTTTCCTCAACAACTTTAGGACTAGATGAACTTACAACTTTTGGAGTTCTAGTAACTTTCTTATTTTTTGCGTTAGCTGTTTTTAACCTATTATAACGATAGGCATTAGCTAACATAAGAACTGCTCTATGATCTACTAACATTGAGATTTCTTGGTCTGTATATCCAATATCTTTTGCGAAATTGGTAAGGTTCTTTACGAACTCAGGCCCTTTTTCTTTGTCGCTGTAAATAGGTAGTTTTTCAGCAAGAAGTTTTCTTTCTCTTTCCAAATAAGCATTATAATTTCTTTCATGCTCTTTTTGTTTTTCAGATCTAATTTTTTCTTGCTCTCGTCTAGTAACTTCTAAAAATTCTTTCCTACGATCTTGTTCGGCTTTTGCCCTAACATATTCAGCAGGATCTTCTTCATAGAGTCTATCTAGATCTACATTTTGTTCACTAGCTTTTAATTGTTGCGATAATACTTGAAGTTGTTTCTCGTATTGATCTCTCTTGATTTTTGCCTCCTCGTTATTCCTTGTTAATGAATTTTTAAGTTCATCAACTGATTTTCTATTATTAGAAAGTTCATTGGTTTTACGAGTATAATCTTGCTGACGAAAATACCCATCTTTAAGTTCATCTAGGCTGACTTCTAATTCTTGATCTCCGACCTTAATTTTATAAAGTTCCTGATTACTATTTAAAGTGTTATCTTCTTCAACTTGATCTATAAGTTCATCATCTTCAAAGGTGTCAATGTTGTTCGTTTCCGATTCACTTACTTCCTTTGTTGTTTCTTCACTTGCTGTTTCCTGATTCTTAGAGGCGTCTGTATTAAGTAAGTTTTTCAGGGCGTCAGCTACCTCTCCTTGTGTGTTTAGAGGCTTGGGCGTTGGTACAACAGTTTCCTGTGAAGGATTATCTGTTGCAGATTCCATTTCTGGTTGTTCTGCCATATGTATCTCCTATTATTTTTTTGTTGCTAATTTTCCTGTTTCTAAAACAGATTGCAACTGCATCACAACAACTTCTGTCATTCTTCTCATGAGGAAGATATGTTCTCGTTGTTCTGAATCTTTTAGGTCAGAGTTTAGCCATTGTAATTCTAAATCCTGACGAATTTTTTGTATTGCTTCAACAAACATTGGATCTTCTAATATTCGTTTAGCTTTAATTGATCGTTCTTGTTCTTTTTCCACTATCTACCTTTATAGAATCCACCAAGAGATTTAGAAAAACCACTTCCTGTACTTGCAGTTGATTTTTTCTGTCCAGTTGTAGAATCCATATTGGATAAATTTCTAGCTATATTTTTTGCTATTGCAGATCCATAAGCTGACTCATCTCTTTTTCCATCATTTTGCACCATGTAATTACTATCATCAGATGTTTGAGTACCTTGTCCACCTTGATTAATTGGAGCAGTTCCTTGACCTACACTTCCAAGTAATTCACCCATTGTAGCACCTTGATTACTACCTCTAACAATTTCATCTTGAACTCTGTTTAAATAATTTTGATCGCTAAATTTAGTAAATTGATTTCCATTTTGATAACCAAAAGCAAAAGGATTTGCATTTTTATAAAAATCAGATTGTGTTTGTCCTAATATAGTTGCCATCGCATCATTATATTTTTTTTCTCGTCTTGCATTTCCACCAAATATAGCATCAAATATACCAATCAAACCTATAGGGGGTTTTTCTTTAAATTCAAAAATTTCATTACCATCAGCATCAAATCCAACAGAATATTTATCTAATTGTATATTTGCTCCAAAAGGATTGTCTGATGATCTTCTCATTTTATCATATTCTTTCTCACTAAAGGTTCTTGTATCTGTTTCTTCTCTATCACTATCTTCTTGTGCAGGTTCAGAAAAGCCAACAAAACGACAAGCCTTTAATACTTCATCATAAATATAACCTTCAGGACAATTAGGTATGCCTTCATCATCAGTTACAGGAGGTGTGTAACTATCTACAGGGTATTTATCTGTATCATTAGCGTAGAAACCTTCAGGGGAATAAGGATTACGAAAAACATTGTTTGCGTTCATGTCAGCAGGTGTCATAGGTGTATCTGCTGTAATGTTTTCACCTAAATAATTATTAATTAATTTAGTTGCATCAGTTCCTTGAAAGAAAGGTACAAAATTACTGGCCATTTAATTCCTCATCAACCATAGCTGTATCTATAATTTTAGTTGCTAATTTTTCTTTTTCTAATTCTCTACCTTGTTCTTGTCTAATAATATCAGTAGCTAATTTTTGTTGATCTAAATTCATTTTTTCTGTTTTATACACTTCATCTGATTGTTGTTTTCTTGCTTTAAGTTGTAATTCAGCTTGATCTTTTTGTTGTAATCGTTGTAATTCTTGCTGTGCTAACATTAAAGCAGGATCAGGCTGTTGAGGTTTAGGAGGTTGGGGTGGAGTGTTAGCAGGGTTATTAAAAAATTGACTTGCGTCTTTGTAACCTGCGTTTTCCAAATACTTTTCTAATGTGTTGTAAATCTTTTGTGGATCTACAATACCCATACCACCTGTGCTAATAAGTTTTTCTTGCACACCTAATACTCTTGTTAGAACTTCTAATCGTTGATCTTGTGAACCACTACCAAGTCCTACTTGTACTGTTGCATTGTACCTATCAACCCATTCTCTAGGATTCATATTAACGAACTTACCTCTAAGTTGTATTATACGACCTTGATCTTGGTGTTTACAAACTAAAGTAAGTAAACCTTGAAACATTCTTTTTACACCTTCAGAAAAATTTCTAGCAATTAATTCTATACGCTGTGTAGAAGCGTTCATCATCACATTTGTAGTTGTTGCTGTTTGATGTGATTTATTTATTTGGTCTGCATCTAAACCCATTTGTACTTTTGTGACGCCAGATCGTTGCTCTTTAATAGAATCAATTTTATCTATCATCGCAAGACCTTCTTGCATAAAGTTTGGTGTAGCCATAGGAGTAACTGCTCCAGGCGATTTAACTCTCACTATTCCACCTGCTCTTGATGTTAATAGATCATCTATGTTTGCTTGACCATCTACAACAACTGTACGAGAATTATTTTGCATATAAGCATTAGTTAATATTTGTCTTAGAAGTGTAGTTTTTATTTCTTGAACATCACCAATTAAATCATACATGGAAAGACCATAAAATTTATGTGGCATCGGAACTGGTGTTACCATTGCAAAAGGTATTTGCTCTATTTCTTCGTTTTCTAAAATATGATATGCGTTAGCACCACTACCACCCACCACTACATGACGAAGTTCTGCAATCCCATCATTATCGTAATCACATTTCATATAACAATCTACAACTTGTACTACTGTTAATGCAGGATCTATGTTTTGATATTCTTGTGACATTTCAGAATCATCATAGTTCTTTCTGGTTTCTGCCTCGTTATTGTAAATAAATTCGTCAGCAGGAGGAAGTTCATTGATAATTTTTTTATCAAAACCCATGTTAATTAGTTCAGATCTTGTTTTAAAAACTCTCTGACCAATAAAATTGCAATCGTCTAAACTTGTTGCTGTAGAAGTTACTAAAATACTTTCTGGTGGTACATTTTCTATAACCACCCTTCCATAATCTTTTACTCTTTTAACTTTAACATTATATGTCATTGTGTTGTAATCCATATTATCAACATCAACTTCTTTATTACCATCTTCTACTTCAATAATTTCTACTTCTGCATCAGCTAATAGTGATTGGTATTCTGGTTCCGTTAAATTTTCGTAAGATTCTTTTTTTTGCTCTTTAGATGTTTTCCAATAGTATTTAACAAAGCCATTTTTAGAAATAAGAGCATCTTTAAACAAAGTATGCAGTATAGAATAGCCATTATTATCAACATTAAAAATATGATTAATATAATCACCAGATTGTTCAGCGTATTCCACATCTTCAGGCCCATTAGGGGAAAAACGAACAATACTTTCTCCTTGCGTAAATATACGCATCATACTTGGTAGTATTGCTTCCACTACTTCCAACATATCTTGCGATCTCACTTGGCTTTGACCTTCTACTTCATTACCAAGAGGCTCTCCTAAATAATATTTAAGAGCATTTCTGCGTTGTTCGGTTAGACTACTTCCATAAAACCCTACTGAGTTTGTAATCTCCTGTGAGATTAAAGAGAGTAATCGTTGTTTTGTTAATTTCATCTATACTAATCCTAATTTTGGGTATTTAATTTCTGTATTCCAGTTTTTTGTTTCTTGTAAACCTGTGCAGAGATACCTAAAAGCATCTGCACTATGCGAAGTCCAGTTATGATCTGGTCTATTTTTCGTTACACCTCTATCATCTACTGCCCATCGGTACTGTCTAAGAGCATCTAGGCCCTCTTTTGTCTTATCAAAGTCAAAATAACATCTACTAAGCGTCATACGAACAGCATTAATGCCATCTTCTACACTCATTTTAGGAACGATGCTTGTCACCAACCCTAAAGATTGTGCTATTTCTACTCTTGATTTTCCTGTACCAATTTCTCGTACATTAGCATCATGAGGTAAGTAGTGTGTATTATAGACATAGCCTCTATCATCTAATATGTTGGCATAATATTCTAGTGACTCACCACTATCTTCAAAGTAATCTATTAAATGTATGGCTGTTCCTTTTTGTTGAACAAACCAAATAGCAGTTTTATCTTTCATACCTAGATCCCAAAAGGTATCAACTTTTACAGTTGGATCATAAGGTACTTTTGTTATTCTATCTTCATCATCAGCTTTATTTAAACCTAAAGCGTAAATACTGCCGATAGCATTACTTTCAAAAGAACATTCATACTCTGCCTCATATATTTCAGGAGGCATCATTTTTTTTGCTTCTGCTAATTCTTCTTCTTTGACAACTTT
>Ga0208767_1002177_pt1 | contig 15027 bp, 10 predicted proteins | sample VirMetDEL_Mar_21_FD_184514 | JGI IMG/M metagenome (GOLD analysis project Ga0208767, IMG submission 184514) | Aqueous microbial communities from the Delaware River and Bay under freshwater to marine salinity gradient to study organic matter... | ecosystem: Environmental > Aquatic > Marine >... | reverse complement strand
TTGGAGTATTAATATCATAACCTAAAGTATTGTCTGTTTCAAAAGACCCTGTATTAGAAGAATTAAATAATTGAGTTGCAGTAAAGGAACTACTATAATCTATATCTAAGCCTTTATCAAAAGATAATCCCTTTTCAATTAAATCTACACCATTTAATGTGGTATCCGTGTTTAATATATTACTACCTAACATTTTAACTCCACTAATATAATTATAATAATTCGCAGAAAAGGGGTCATAATACTTTATACTTGTAATATCTGATGAAACTAAAGTAGTAGGATGACTTAATGTTATGGTTACAGTAGTGTTGTTAATATTAGCAGAAGAAACTTCGCCTATCAAGACTCCATTTTGATTTGCAATTATGCCATACTTAGCAATATTTGCTAGTGTTCCATCTAATGTACCATTAGCAACTCCTGTAACAGTAACTACTAAAGATGTATTATCAACAGTAGCCCCACTTCCATGGGAAGTTACATTAAGTATAGGAGTAATACTAGAATAATTCATATCACTAGTACTTTTTAAATTAGTAGTAATAGTTTTATTTAATAATTTAGAAGTATCATCTCTCCCTACAATCTCATAAAAGGTTTGACCTTCTTCTTGACCAACTTTGATATTTTCAATCGTGCCTGTAAATACATCATCAGTAATTGCATATGCTCCCGAATAATAATATAATCTACTAATATTAGTATTTTGATAAAATTTTCTAGAGGCATCTAATATTTTTGCATATCTATTATTCTTATCTGCAAATTCTATTTCATTTACATGGTTAGGAAAATTGTTAGTTACTATTCTAGTTTTATACATTCTTGTAGCAGTTTTATCAATAGAATGTGAATTGATAGTTACTAAGTTAGACCTCAAGTGTTCTACTTCTGTATCGGGTTCAAAATCAAAGTTAACATAAGATGTATTACTAATAGGAGAAACCTGTAAAGGTTTTTTATCCACATCTTGTACTGTACCTGTAACTGTCCATGTAGAAGCCGTAGTTAGTCTCTTAGCCTTAATCGTAAAGGTTTGTGTCGTAGCAGAAGCCTTTGCGTTTAAAGTATCAATAACATAATAGTAATTATCTATCAATACAATATCATTAGTTGCCAAATAAGCAGATAAGTCTATTTTATTTATTAAGTTACTAACTGTAAATACTGTACTAGAAGTATTACTTACCATAATTTCTATTGTTTCGGAAAGATAATTTTCTATCGTTTTATATTTAAAACTAGTATTATATATAGCATTTCTCATTTCAAATATTTTATTTTCTTTATATTTCTTAAATGATATACCTGTATTATCATGAATACTAACCCTAGCCATTTGACTTAATTTACTTATAGGTTTATTTAATAAAGTAGAGTTAACCATTGGAACAATGTCGTTTTGATATTGAGATTTTTCAAAAGATAAATATTTTTGTGGCCCAACTAGTAAACCATTTTCAGAATTAGCGGTAACTGCAACTAAATCAGAACTGTGTCGTTTTGCATTAGGAAAAGCAGTATGCCATCTTATCGGATTAAATGCGTTTCCTGAATCTGTTATGTCGGTATCTTCATTTTCATCTACAAAGATAGCATCTAAACTAAATTTACCTAAATTAGGAATAGCATCTCCAAATTTATTTTCTGTCTTAAATACAATATTTTGATGAGTCTTACCAATTTTATATGTAACATTACTGCTAATTGTACCAAGTGCTATTCTAGCATAATCTATGTATACCCTATACTCACCACTAACAACTGATTTATTTTCAACATTACCAATAAATCCACCTCCTGTATTAAAAAGAGATTGACCTACTATTAATTTATTATAATCTGCTTGACTCATTGTAAAATATTTACTAGCACTACCCGCTTCATATTGGGCTAAGGCAACTCCTGTATTTATTGTTATAGAAGTAGAATATCCCCACCATCTCGTAGATGTTAATGTGTATTTTTCTCCATAATCTAGTTGATTTTTAACATCTAATCTATCATTATAAAAATAAAATGTAGGTAAACTAACTGTACTAAGAGTATCATATTTTGGAGTTGAAGCAGATGCATCTCCCCTTAATCCATAACTTACGGCTAATACATTAGTATCTGTTTTAGGTGGGCCTTTGTAAATTTCAAATTTTGTGTTCTTAGGTATAGATGAATGATATTTAGGTTCAAATTCTACACCATCTCCAAATTCATCAAAGGCTATTATGTTTGTAATTTTAGCAAAATGTGGTCTAACGGTGTCTGCTCCTACACTTACAATTTCAGGATTTAATAATATAAAATAATCATAGTTATCAATATCTATTCCTATTGTAGCAGAAGCAGGATAATCACTATTTACGGCGTATGTTGCTTTACGATTAATAGCAGTATTACTAACATCAGCATTATATATTTTTATTTTAAAAGAAGGACTGTTGACATGTGTAGAAGAATAATCAGAAAGATTAGCACTCGTAGGTAATAATCTATTTCCAATTCTATCTGTAGTATCATTCGATATTCCTAAATTATGAGAAGTATTTCTTATTTCTGTAAACATAGCAGAAGCAAGAAAATGTGAAAAGGTAAGTGTTCCGTTTGTAACAGTACTACCATTAGTAGTGGCATTATTGATAACAAAACTAGTTGTGTTAGTAATGCTAACAATGTATGAATTGACGGGAATACCACTACCTGTTACTTGTAGCCCCTGTATTATATTTACATTAGCATCATGTGTAATAGTAGTTGCACCTGATGTATAATCACATGTGTTATCTGTAAAGGTAGTAGTAGCAGTTGAATTTTCTTCTTCTAAATCTATAGCCTTTAAAATAGGATTAACTGAAACAGAAGTAAAGGCTCTTGTGTTATCAAACTCATCACTTTTATTTGCATAGTCACTTACAATTGTGTCAGGGTCAACACTTACATTTACTGGATATATGATTCTACCTGTCACGTTTAACCACCAAACCGATAATAAAATAAAATATCATTGTAACTAGGCGTTAAAGTTTTATTACTAAAACATGGTTCTCTTCCTTTATGATATGCTATTTCATACAATTCACCATAAAACTGTTCTTGATTACTACTTCCTCTACCAATCTTACAATCAGAACCATCCAATTGAAAATTTATTATATGTGTTTTTTCTTTTGCAACTTCAAAGCCGTTTATGAATAAAGTAACTGTTCCTCTATTATAACTCATAGAAATTTTAAACATTTCTTCTAAGTATAATGCTTCCTTTGGTTGATTTACATACAAAGTACTAGTAACCGCAATTGCAGGAGCAGATGCCAACGTTATTGCATCTCCACTAACTGATGCTACTGTTCCAATTAAGTTTGTACTGGCATCATAAATCTTAGCCCCTCTTCCAATCTTAACAGCCTCATTAGAACCAACATTAATAGTTAAATTATTAGAAGTATTCCACGGATAAACATTATTACTGATAGTTCCTGCATTACTTATTGCTAAATTACTATCAAAATTTTCACTTATTGCTTGATTATTATCAGTAGTAATGGTTAAGGTTAGAACTGCCCCACTTCTAGAGACACTAATACTACCATTATGTCCATTACTACTTTCAATAGCACTCTTAAGATTAGTAGCAAGAGTTGAGGCAGTAGAACTATTAGTAAAGTAAACGTAAATAACTCCACCTATTGTAGCAGTAGAGTTTTGTGATTCAGTTGTAGCCGCATGATATCTTCTTATCGTTCCTGCCGCATCTGTAATTTGTAAGTATTTATCAGGAGTTGTAGTTGTAGCAACCGCACCACCGGAAAAATTAGAATTAGAAAATCCACTTCCATAATTTGTTATAGTGGTATTTCCTAAATTACCACTACTACCTACTGTTGCTTGAGTAAGAGTTCTTGAAGTTCCACTCCCACTAACAAGTATTCCACCATTATGTCCATTACTACTTTCAATAGCCGTTTCTAGATTTCCTGCCGTAGCCGTACTATTTGCTCCCTTTTCAAAATACACTACCGCAGTTCCATTGGCACTAGTTCCTGTACTTCCAGTTGTAAATGTTGCATCACCTGTTACTGCCATTTGATAATTTTTAGTTACGTTACCTGAAGCAGTATTATCTATCATAACATAAAAATTATTATTTTTAGATTCATTAGCCCCTCCTGTAAACTGTGTGTAAGTTAAATCTGCATCTACTAATCCTGTATCAGAAATAGCAGTACTAGCACCACTACTATTCCCCGCAGTTCCCGTAGCCTGTGAACTTATAGTTAGGGGATTATTAGTACTAACACTAAACTTACTAGAACCATGACCGTTAGCATGTAAAATAGCATTTTTTAAATTATTAGCAGTAGCGTTTAGACTAGCCCCATTTCTATAATATACTACGGCAGTTCCGTTACTTGTTCCTGTGCTTCCTGTTGATTGTGCATTTGAATCTGAAGCCTTATAATTTTTAGTAACACCTGCATGGTCTGTAATTGTAAGATAACTATTCACTACTGTACCTGCATTACCGTTTGCCATACCCGATACAACAAAATCTGTGCCACCTAAGTTAACTCCCAATGTTATACTATTATTAAATTGTGAACTAGGTGGCATCGTTACGGTAATAGTATCATTAGAAGCATCATAAGAAGTTGTAACATCTCCTGTAGGCATGGCTCTTTCTATGGCAGTTGCTAAATTCTGTGCAGTAAGGTCAATATTTCCGTTTACTCTATGATAAGCAAAGGCTCTTGCCCCAAATGTCACCGCTTCTAATGCTTCACCTGCTTCTTCAGTACCAACATTTCTAGCAAAAAATCTGTATGTATCTGAACTCTGTGTACCATCATGATAAAGAATTATCTCTGTACCATTATTAGAAGTAGTGTGTGCTTGAACACTTTTTACAGTTATAGTTCCGGTAGCCGCTACTACATTTTGGTCGGCAGGAACAGTAAAGTCAGTACCACTACCACCAATATCAATTGTAGCAGTTGCCTTTACTTCACTAGAAACTGCGTCAGTAATACCATGATTATTTACAGTATATGAACCTGTAGCCGCAGTAGCACTAGTACTAGAATTAACGGGTAATCCACTACCACTAATTGTAACAACTGCACTTGGAGCAACATTAGATGCACTAGATGTTAGTTTTGTATATCTAGTTGAATTGTCAACATAATATCCATTTGGGTCATATTTATTAAATAATATTTCATTTGATTTAATTACTGTTTCTGATTCAATTTTTTTTGTAATTCCACCTTTTGTAATTTCTGCTACTACTTTATATTCAGCAGGTTGATTATAACTACCTAGTGTTGTATTTTCTAAATATACTTTTAAATTAGTATTATAAAAAATCATTAACTTATGTGGAGCAACAGTATATGATGTTCCTTCTGCTCTACCTAACAATTCAGTACTTTGATAGGTAGTAGCCCTATTAGATAAACTATCATTAGGATATGGAGGAGTTTTAGTAGAAGTTAAAACACCATTACCTGTTGTTCTATGTGCATCACCATTTACATCATAAGGAGTTATAATTGCTTCCAATGTAAAAGAATCAGTATGTTCCCATATTGTAGATAATGTAGTTACATCAGGATTTGGAGTAGTATCAATATTATTATCAGAAAAATCTAATTTTAAATAACCTTTACTTAATAATGGAAAAACTAATTTATACGTTTCTCCGACATAAGAATTAACCATACCATATACCTCAACTTATTGGATTATCCGATATTACAGTAGATACTAAAAAGTCCAGTGTAAATTGTACTGCCGGAAAATCTGCACCTGTAATAGATGTTGAGAATGAACGAATTATCCCTTTCATGCCTACTGTAGTTTCATCAGTAGCCATGTCAGTATATGGAGTAAAATAAGGAGCAGGATTTTTAGTAAAAGCGGTAAAGTCATTATCATATTCTCTATTTTTAAAGGAAAAGGGAATTTGTGGTAATTGAGAAATATCTAAATCTGAAACATCATCAGATGGCCCAATTCCATCCCAACTTTGAGAATGATAAACAAAGTTTTCATCTACTCTACTAGGAATTAAAATTACTAAAGTGTTTAATGATTGGTCGTCTTGTAATGCACTAGAGTCTACATAAGAATGTATTAATTGTGCCATTTCATATGAAGTTAATTTAACACTTGTAGTTTCGGCTTCCGTACTTTTTTTCTTTTGTATAGTTTGTCCTAATAAAAGACCTGTTAAACTTACAGTTTTTTCTGCTTTACCTGTATCAAAAGTTAGTGTTTTAGATTCCCCTGAAGTTAATCCTGAAAAAGGAACACCAAAAGATAGGGCTTGTTTATTTGTAGAGATTTGAATATCATTTACAAATAATGGTATTCTATTTTCATGTCCTACTCCGGTTTCTGACCTTCTTTGTAATTGTAAAAATACTGAAAAATTATTGAAATCTTCACCACTCATTAAAATCTACCTACTGCACTACCCGTTCTATTCATCCTTAAGTTAACTTCTCTTGCTACTTTATTTGCTATATCTCTAATTTCTGAATCACTAGCACCAACTCTACCACTTATATGTACGTGAATATTATTACCTCCACCACCTATTTTTTGACTTTGAGCGTTACTATAAACTCTAGACCCTCTAGGTAATGATACTAATTCCGGCCCTCTTTCTCCTACTAAAGAAAGTCCTCCCCTAGTAACACCACCATTAGCAAATGGACTTATTTTTCCTATTGCTTTTTTTATTGCATTGCCTATTTTACTAGGTAATAAATTTATTACTCCTATAACTAAAGAAACTACTACACCAAGCCCTAATAATAATGAACTAATTAATACTTGTCCAATTCCTAAAAGAACTTGCTTTACTCCACTAAAAAACCTTCCAAAATCTCCTTGAAAAATAGCAGTTAATATTTTCCATACGCCCTCTAAAATTTGCTTTAATCCATCTAGAAAAATATTTCCAACTTCTAATTTAGCCATAACCATTTTTAAAACAGAACCTAATTCCATTTTCTTAAAAATGTTAACTGCGGTCATTATACCTATTGCAATAAGTGAACCATATAGTAGAACTTGTAGCATTATTCCCGCTAATATAGATAATGCACCATATAGTAAGGCTGGAATACTTTTAAAGAAAAATTTAATTCCCTTTCCGGCTACTTTTAAAATACTACTAAGCATTTTTGTAACTTGCTCTTGTACTCTTCGAAAATTAGGTCTGTCGTCACCATCCTTTCTTCCAAAAAGGTTTGTCATTTTTTTAGCATAACCACCAACCACTTCTCCGGCATAACCAAATTTTGAACGGGCAGTTTCACCCTTTTGTAATTCTCTAAATGGTCTTGTATATTTACTCAATCTACTAGGATTCATACCTGCTCTGTCTCCAATTTGTAATATTTTATTACCTATTCTATCTTGCACCTCAGTTAATTTTGATACTGCCAACGCACTTGCTTCTGCGGCAGATAATTTTGGTTGCATCATACTAACCGTTTCAAAAAAATTACCTGTTTCTTTTGAGGCTAGTTTAATATCTCTTGATAAAGTAGCATATGTTTTACTTAACGTCATTGTTGCTTCCATTTGTTTAATCATTTTCAATTCTGCTTCCGTTGAATTATTATTAAATATGTTAATTGCATTACCAACAGACCTAACATAATTTTGTAATTTCCATAAACCTGAACCGGATAAAATACGACTAGCCATAGTCCATGCTTCACTACCTTTAGCCGCACTAGCAAATGCAGAAGCCGCACTATCTGCACTATCTGCTAATTGTTGTACTGCTTTACCATACGCAGTTACGGCTTGAAAATCTTCATCTACCATTTTTCTTCACCTTTCCCAATTCTTTTTCTAATTTTTCTGCTTTTATCGCTTCTGCTTCGGAGTGTATTGTAATCATTTGTAGCATCAAAGACATTTTAGTATGTCTTGCTTCATGAGGACTTATGTTAAATATTTTACAATAAGAATATAGCATAATGTTAAACCCTAATTTAGAGTCTACGGGTCTACCGGAAAATGCTTTTCTTATGTCCTGTCTTTTCCCGTATCAGCCCCCGCTACATCAAAAAAAGGATTGGGCAAGATATCTTTTAGTTGCGAACCAATATAAGGATTTAACCTTAATATTTCAATATGTGTCAAGGACGGTTCTGTTCTTGAAATAAATTCAGATACCATGAATTTATACATTTTGTTTAGATTTAAAGTCATAGCCTGTGTATTAGCATCTACGTCCATTACGGATGAAAGTGCCGCTTCCACTTGTAGCCATGTAGGTTCTTTGACCCACACTTTTATGACATCATCACTATCTTCTGCGACCTTTATCTCATGCATCGTTTCTTCTATGGTTGCAAACAACCTACTCTTATCACTTATTACGTTACTCATTTTCTTTTCCACCTACTTTTAAAATCAACAAACAAACAATGTTGATGGAAACTAATTTTTTAAGAATATCCTACTTATTGAATATCCTCCTAATCTGTATTTATGATTTCCCAACTACCTGTATATGAAGCATGAGTTAATGTTCTTGCTTTCATAGTTACTTCTACTTCTAGAGCAGACTTATCATCGGGAAATGGAAATGTAACCGAATCTACAATATAGTCTGAAAATTGTAAATCAATAATTTCTTCTGTAACACTAACACTATGAGCCGTAGAAGTAGGTTTAGTGAATTTAATTTGAACTACTCCACTACTAGGCACTCCTGCACCACTAGCATTAAATTCATCACTTCTTCTAAGTTCTTCCCAAACTCTTGTATCAGTAATTAACATTGTGAAATTTAAATCATATGTTCTTTGAGCAGGAGTATGATGGCTAACACTTCTACGGTCATAATTACCAATAAATCTATGAGGTGTTAAATTGTTAGAAATAGTAAGAGAACCTGATTTTATTCTAGAAAAGGTTTGACCAAATATTTTAATTCCACCATCAGAAAACATAAACGGATAATTCTCTACAGTTGTTCCGAAGTTATGTAAATCAGAAACAGTACTAACATTTCTTTGTGGATAATATAATTCAGGACAATCAAATAATGTTTTAGTTACTAACTCAACATTTGCCTTTAATTCTTCCCCTTCTGCAAAATTCATAGTAAGACTGTTTACTTGACAACCTGTTGCCAGTTTTGCCCACATATTGTCGTGAGCAGAATCAGGTGTTCCACTTAATGCATCTAACTTATCAGAATTACTAGCCTTTGTATGTGTCATATCTATAGCAAACGATGGGAGAGAATCTCCATTTAATTCTGTAAATGTATATACTAAATCATTAGTACTTCTTTCTGTAAAATTAGAAAGGCTTTTTATTGGTGGACAAACCATCATTGACCCACCTGTAGTACTAGTAACTGCTCCTAAAACTGTTCTAACTATTTGACCTGTATTTCTATTAATGAAGGTTTTAGCAGTTGAAGCACTTGATAATGCCGAACCTGAACTACCACCCTCAGAAACACTCATGCTTCCTAATGCATAATATAACCATGAACCATTATTCATGTTTATGTCTAATGAAGCACCACTTACTGTTTCAGCACCCTTATATTGATGTGTAAAGTTTCTTGTTCCACCTAATGCTAAGTTCATTTGATTAAGTGTAACTTCAACTGTAGGTGGACTAAAACTATTTACTAATCCTAACCAAGAATCACTCAGTACAGTATGCCCATGTGTAGCAATAGTGGCTACTGTTAATGTGGCATTATTACTACTATTACTAGCATCTAAAGTAGGAATACCGGATGGATTATTACCTCCACCATATCCACTAGACGTAACTAGTGTAAGCGTTTCTCCCACTACATATCCATCTCCACCTTTTGTAATGGTTACGCTAGTAATGGCGTTACTACCTACTACTATAGTTGCAAATGCACCACTACCTGTTAATGAACCTTCTAGAGCAATATTAGTATAGGTAGCATTAGTACCTCCTCCACCTGCATCTGTAATAGTAATAGTAGCAATAGCAGAAGCATCTGCCCCAGTAGTGCTAGAACCTGTATTTGTAGCACCAAGAGTATCTAAAGTTACTACAGATGGAACGGGAGAACCGTATGATAAAATTGTAACATCTAAATTAGTTAAATCTGAACCATGTATTGATTCGTTAAATGTTAAAGAAGTTGAAGTATTATCTACTATCATAAAATGTCCAACTAATGTTCCGTCAGCCAATTCTACTTTAGCCATACACCCTACATATAATTTAGGAACTAAAGATATATCCCCATTCCAAGAATCTATTACTGTATGAGTTGTACCTGTAGTATTAGAACAGTCTGCTAGATATATATTAGTTTCCGGCACAAAAGTAACCGATTGTCCTGCACCTACAAATACTTCATTACTAACCATTTTTTTATTCCCTCATGTATTCCTGCCGAACCGTTTCATCTCCACCGAAAGTTTGTAGCCTAATAGTTTTTTACCTCTGTCATTTGAATCACTTCGACTATTTAATTTAATAAGTTCTGCACTATCTTCTATTGTACCGGACGTTCCGCCACCAACATATACGGTTGGTCTAAGCGAGTTCTTCTCTAAAATGTATCGTGTGATTCTATATAAGGATTGTAGTCTATCTCTTGAAAATGTAGTAGTAGAAAAGTCTCTTCTATGTAAGACTCTAATGTGTATTGTAAAGCCAAAATCCTCATTTCTTACTGCATAATCTATAGTAGGATAGGAAGTTGAAGATGAATCTTCAAAGACAACTATTATTGATTTTGAATCAGCATCTATTCTTCTACCTTTCTTAGGTTCTATAGAACGAACATCAACAAACTCCGGCGTTTCAACATGACTATTAGTAATGTCACCACTAGAAACTAAAGCACTAGCCGCCGCACTCCATCTATCACTTAACAGACGTAAAAGAAAAGTTACTTCATCCATTATTTAAAACCACCTTTAGTTGTTCTATTGCTAAATCTACCCTCACCTTTATCAACAAGCATGTTTGTCATATTTTTTAATAGTGTTTTAGTATAAATTTCTTTTAGTTCTTCCATCATTTTTTCATCAGAACTTGCAAATTCAGAATAAATACTATCTTTTAATAGTTCATTACGTTCAATGTGTAATTCTAATGCTTCTCGGATGAGTCTACTAATTTGTTCCATATTTATCACGATATAAAGTGTATGAGTTTCTTTTTCCCATCTAGAATTTTATTTGCTTCTTCTACCAATATATCATGTTTAGTTTTTAAATCTATATTAGAACCTGATTCTGCAATTAATATAGAGTTATCATCATGTAATAAAATACCTGCGGCGGCTAATTTTGTTGCGGCTTCATGAACTGCTGAAGTAACTCTACCATCTCCACTAACATAAGTAACTCTAACTGAGTGACTATTTATATGTGGATAATTTTTCAAAAAGAAAATTTTACCTTCATCTCCAATTTGCCAAAAGTCATCAATTCTTCCTGAATTTTCATTGTCTGTAAACCCTGTTACTGCACCAAAATTAGAACTAATAGTACAATTTTTACCATCATCTCCTAATAGTAAAGATGAAATAATTACAGTACTTGAATCTTCAGAATCTACAGTAGCATAAAAAAAATCTGAAATATTAATATTAGCGTTGCCATTAGCGGTTACAGTTTTAGCGGCAGTTTCTCCTGTAAACTTTGCAGTTTTTGCAGGAAATACTTCGTTAATTGTATCTACTAATTGACTAGCAGTAGTTTTAGGGCCAAAAGTATCATAGAAGTGTGTATTTTCTGTAATTGTAAATGTAAAACTTCCTGCGACTAATGTTATATTCCATGCTGAATTAGTAACAGTTGTAGGCATTGTAATTTTAGCAGTAGCAGATGCTAAGTCTACCCATTCTCTACCTTGCCAAACTTCTAATCTTAATATTTTTTGTACCTTATGTTGGTCTAATTGCACAAACCCGACATAATCTTTGTAATATTGAATAGGATATGACCCCATACTAAACGCTTCAAAGTTATGATATTCGTGTTTGTATATTATAGGTCTATGAGAAATACCCATAGTATCATCTATTTTACCTTCTACATTTTTAATTATTTTACCTACTTCTACTAAGTTAGGTGTTGTACTTGAAGAAAAGGCACTAATTTGTAAAAGATTAGAAATGTCAGTATGGGTTGTATAGAATCCATTTCCTATAGAATAATTTGGATTAATGCTTGTAAAATCACTAGGGGAACTAACTCTTGCCATTTATTATACACTCCTATCTTTAATATATTTAAAATTATCATACATACTTTCTACTAACTTCTTTATTTTTGGATTATTGTTAAATAATTTAGTAGAACTTTTTGTACGTTTTATTTCAGGTTTTTTGTCACCACCTATGTATTTTCTACCCTCATATTGTGTACCAAATGTTCTAGAACTTAACATATGTGAACCAGTAAATGCATCTCTTACTTCTTCTATTATAGGAAATACATATTTATTTTTTTGTGAACTTACAATTTCTTGTGCTATTTTATTTTTTTCTTCTTCCGTATCTTCTAATATACCATAGACATTAGTTATTGGTGTTTTATTATCTTTTTCAGTTATCATAAATCTACCAAACTGTTGTCCTTGTGCAGGTTTAAAAAGAAGTTCATCTCCTATATCTTCACTTACTGCTCTTTCTTTTGTATCAAACTGTCCACCTGTTAATCTAAGTTTTGCTCGATATTCTTCTAATCCTTCTGTACCCTCCTCTACAATCCTTCCTTTACTCTTAAAGGTCGTTTTTAAAGATTTTATAAAGTTAGAAACTTCCCTGTTAAAAGTTTTATATTTCCTTGTGCTTTCTTTTATACTTTCAAGCATTTCTATTTGTTTTTCATATTTTTCTTTCATAGCACTAGAATCTTTTTGATTTATTATATCAATAAATACATCTATTGGTGATATCTTATAATTATACGAAGCAGGATATTTGTATACAAAAGTTGGTTTTTTAGTTTTATCTTTTGAATCTTGTATATCTATACTAAACTTATTTTTCATAGCAGTAAAATATTTATTATGATAGTATTCACTATCATTTAGATTATCCTTATCAAGAGATGAAAGTTCTTTATTAAGGGAAGATTTTAGGTCTTTAATAAATTCCTTAGTGTAAAAATCCTTTGTTTCAGTAGGTTTATTTTTTATATTAGCCATTAAGTCTTTCCACAATGGTACTAATATATTTGACATTCCTTGAGTAGTCTTATCTTCTCTAACACCTCCACTTATTTGTGGTTTTTCTAAATTATAAAGATGAGTTTCTGTGTCAGTTTTATTTAATGTTATATCTTTCATGTCTTCATATTTATTTTTTATTTTTAGAAAGTCAGCAATTTTCTTATTTATTGTATTTTTTGCTTCTGTTATTGCTCTCAATTCTTCTCCTTCAGAAACTACCTTTCCACCTCGTAAAGGGTTTTCGAGTTTATTTAAAATATCTTCTAATTCTTCTACATTATCTATATAATCACTAATATGTACTACAAACTCTGATTCACCAACAAATATACCGGACATAGCAGGGGTTATTTGTTGTAATATCATATTTGAAAAAGCAAATCTACTTTCTTGATATTCCATTAACGTTTTCTTTAACTCTTCTTTTATCAATTGAACCCGTCTTGATTTGTCACTAGTTAGCCTATTAATCTCATCTATAAGTTCATCTAAGTTTTCTCTCTTAATTTTTTTAGTTTCATTAAAAGAGACAAAAGTTACATGTGTCCAATTTTGACTATTACCCTCATATTGCAATTGAAAATACACCAAAGGTCTGCGGTTTGCCGGAGACTTTATTGATATGTCCTTTTTACTTCCTATTGTAGTTATTTCTTTTTCATTTACTATTCTTTTTGTATACGGTTGTATGTTAAAAGGAGTATATATTTCTTTATATTTATCATCTGTTAACAATCCTTTACCATAACCAAATCTGAATAATAAATCATTAAAATATTTTGTACCATCAAAAGTAATTTTTACTCTATTATTATCTTCTATTATTTGTATGTCACTAGCCCCTTCGGGTGATACATAATCTTCAATTTTTATATTCTTCATTATGGTATCAAATAATAATGGTTGTTTATCTTGCATTTTTGCAGAAAATTCATACATCTCTTTGTTTTGCTTTTCTTTTTTTCCTTTTGGTTTTTCTTCTAAACCTATTTGTGGGTCTGCTGAAGGAAGTAAAGCATATTTTTTATTTTCATACTCAAAATCTACTTTATCTGTAGTATCCTTATCTAATCTTTTCCATGATGTATTGGCTATTTTCGTTCTATCTCTAGTATTTTCTAATGTTTTAAAATTTACTATCTTTCCATTTTCCCTTAAATGTTCTAATGTTAATATTAATTGTTTATCTATTTTATCTAATACTTTACTATCAGTACCTTCTAATGCGTTTATTAAACCTAAAAGAGATTCTTGTTCTATTTTTTTAATATAATCGTTCTTGAAGCCTTTCCATTTAAGGTCAGTAAAGGAATTTAAATATCCTTTGATTGTTTCAGGGGCTACTTTTTCCTCTTTAAATGCAGTTTCAACAAATGTTTCAAAATCTTGTTTATCCAATTCTAATAAGTCAAACAAATATTTTTCAGCAAATAATAGAGTTTCATTTTTTTTCTTTAAAATATCTTTAAAGGGATAGGCGGCCATAGCCCTAAACATTATATTATTTTTTAATAGTGAATCAGTCGTTGTCTTAGCCTTACTAAACACAATATTACTATTATGAGTTACGTCTTCAGAAAGATGATGTAGTAATTCCGGTGGTAATATTATGTCTGTCATCTATCTTCCTCGCTTAAGCCAACCATTTAGCCCAAGCAACGCCTTTAGTTATAGCCGCCCCTAAACCTAAACCACTAGTAGGAGGGGTATATGTCATTTGACCTGTATTAGGGTCTATCCAATATGCATTATTCATTTGGTCATATCCGGCAGGTGGAACTGGATATCCGCTACCATTATTCATAGCCA
>Ga0208767_1002176_pt1 | contig 15027 bp, 7 predicted proteins | sample VirMetDEL_Mar_21_FD_184514 | JGI IMG/M metagenome (GOLD analysis project Ga0208767, IMG submission 184514) | Aqueous microbial communities from the Delaware River and Bay under freshwater to marine salinity gradient to study organic matter... | ecosystem: Environmental > Aquatic > Marine >... | reverse complement strand
AGATACGCGCTCTCGTGGTCGCCCGAGCCGTCTGTAAAAAACGAAGACGTAGGGGTGACCAGCCCCTGCTGGTCCCACATGTTGAGCGTGTCAGGGTTAGTGCTGCGGTCGCCGCGCATAGCAATGATAGTCTTAATTTCAGACACATCATCGCCGCCTTGCACAAAGCTGCGGCCTGAGTCCGCTCCAAGCGCCACCCTGCGTTCACCATCTTTGAGAACAAGACGAAAGCCCCTGTTATTGTAGACGTTTCCGGTGTACTCAGCTACGCAGGACTCGCCCGTTGACGTGTCGGAGTAAAACACAGCAATCGCTGAGACTTTGTCCGATGGCACGCCGCCTGTGTGCAGCGCCAGCATGCCCTGAGAGGTGTTATCAAACGTCACACAAGGACCGCCGTTAAAGCGCGTCAGATTCATCTCCGGTCGCTTGCCAGCGTCAGTCTGCTCCAGCTTAATCCCGCCCATACGGGAGGGCCATTCGGCTACAGTGTCACCGTCACCAAGATGCGACAGGTCTTCGACGCTAAACCACCCAATAACCCCGTGCTCCCCCACGGCTGAGGCGAGCGCAAGATCTGCGGCCTTGGCCTCGAGGGGAGACAGTTTAAACATTGGACGATCCGAGCACTGCGATTTTAACATCAACATCAGCAGCAAGATTGCCGCCAGCGCCGCTTACATAGAAACCCATATCGCGACCCGCAGCCAGCACAGTGTAGATGCGCTCGTAGTCAACGCCAGCGTATGCAATGGTCAACGTGCCGTTGGTGCCCCACGCAGCGTCTGGCGCAATAGCGTCTGGCATGGCAGCGTGCCCAACAATAGAGACTGTATCGGTGCCCGTACCAAGCACAGAAACCTTGACATGCAGGTACAGGTCGCGCCGCGAGTTAACGATAACTGGATTACTGCCGGTGTATCCGGGCTGGGACGGGCTGGTGCTGCCGGTGGCAACACTCAATGAACCCAGCAACTTAGGTTGTGTTCTGATATCTGGCATCTTAGCCCTCCTGTCGCAAGGGTGCGTGTTCTATGGATTATTGTCTACTGAAAACTGGTTTTTTAAGTCTGGGAGAACCCTTTAATCTTTGCATGTATGCGTCTAGGTCTTCTTGGAACAGACCTTTCACATCCTTCTTTTTGCCGCGAAACAAATTCTTCCCCATCTCAACCCACCTTTCGCGCATTTCTAAAACGCGCTGGTAATATGCTTCTTGTTCGGGGGTTCTGTTTTTTGTTTTACGTAAGAACATGTATTCTTTATCTAAAGGAAACCTAAAGCTTGATTTTTTACCGCCAAACATTGCTAGTCGATGGCGCATAAATTCAATCTTATCTTCGCCCAAAGACAGGAGCCTTTCGTTTTGCTCAGGGTTTCTTCCCGCTGGCCCAACCTGTTGCAGCCTTTTGAGGTTCCCAGCATAGGGGAAGTGGTATCGGTTTCGTTGGCGTTCAATCCATTCTTTGCCTTCTTTGGCAATGTTGGTTTCGCGAAGCCCTTCTTTAAAGATGTGGTAGATCATGTAGTCGGCAATGTTTTCAAAGCGACCGTCAATCTTTTCGCCGCGCTCCTGCACGACCTTTGCTCTACGCAACACGTTGCCCATTGCCGCGTCGTAAGCAAACCTAGTTGCGCCGCCGACTGTTGTTCCTGCAAGGAAATTAACCGCAGTTTCCATCACTGCAATTGCGCCGTCTTCAGTTCCTTTGTCGAGTTGCTTAACAACGTTAGCAAATGTTGGGTGCGCAAGACCCGCAAGCATTGCCGCGTCTTTAATTGGGTTCAACTGTCCCGCAAGCCTGGACTGCTCGAGGCGTAGCATTCGCTTGTCATAATCACTGCGTTCTTCTGGAGCCTTTGCTGAAGCTTTGCGTGCAGCCTCTCGCCCAAACAGTTGGTAAAATGTACCCCTACCAAAGCGGGCCATTGTTGCTAATGTTGAAAACGGGTTTGCGTTTATTGGGTTGGACACGCCAAAAGTGTCTTCCCCAGTGCGACTTCGCACCAAAGGAACTCCTTGAGAGCTATAGCCAGACATAATTCTATGAACGCGACTTTCAGCGTCTTCGTTTTTGGTGTCGTAATAACGCGCCAATGCGCTAAGGCTAGCCCTTTTGGCCGACAGCTTAAGCAATCCTTTTGACTGCGCTCGCAAAAGATAAGGGCTGTTTGTTTTGACGTGACCTAGCGGCTCAAAGTTTAACGCACCACTAAAGATTCCCGGTTTGCCTGGTAGTTCCATGGTTTGGTGCGCCCATGTAAAGAACATTGACACAGGTGTCAGAAAGCTTGCCTTAGATTGCAATCGCTTTAAGGCAGTAGGTGTCTTGTTAAAGTCAACAAGCGTTTCTCTGGCCGTTCTCGCCGCCGTGTCAGCTATAAGATTGTAATACTCTTGGGACGTTGATGAAATGCGCTTAGATGGGCCTTTGCCGAAAACAGTCCAACTGCCGTCTGCATTTTTGCGCATGTTAATGTTACGCCCTCTTTTGGGCATTAACACAACATCTCGACCCGGCTCTACTTGTTCAAACTCTGACAGCATTTCTCGCATTGTGCGCATTGTGCTGTAAAGCTTTGGAACGGCATCTCCAAGCTGATAAAAACCCCCGGCCTTGCCCATAACGGTTCGATAAATTTGCGCTGGCTTGCCGTCGACAGGGCTTCCCTTCATGCTTTTAACAATGTCCGAAATGGCGCTTGAATCCATAACGCCAGAGCCCTCAATGGCACGCATAATAGCCATGTCTTGAGGGCTCAAGTCGCCTTTCTTATACTTAACAAGGTCGCGCATAGACATGGCATAGCCAATTTGTGTTCTAACCGGCGTCTGCCCATACATCAGCGATTGCAAGTAGATGTTAGAGTAGATGTTGCCCAAAATTGTTTTGCCTGACAGCGTAGTAAGGGCACGTTTAGAGTGCCGATACAAAGATGGAAACATTCCAGTTTGCGCCAACGTATTAAGACTTTCAAAATGTGCGGAAACTGCGCTATTGTAGTTTGGGTCAACTTTGATTGTATCAAAGTCAGCTTGAATTCCTCGTTCGCGCAATATCTTTTGTAGGGTTTGGGAGGGTGCCTCGTACCCCGCAAGCTTTGCTAAACGCATTTGCACTTGTGTTTCTGAAAGTGTTGGGACGTTTGGCCGATCTCCCCATATCGCTGCTATTTCTGCATTTGCTTGCTCTGTAAGTGTCCGCACAATTTCTGGGCTTGAGAATAAGTTGGGCGTTTCGGCAAGTGCCTGGTCAACAACTATAGCAAAAGGCTCTTCCCCAACAGCCTCAAGGGCAAGGCTTTTGACTACGCCCCTATACGCGACAGATTTTTGCGTTGCGGGGTCGTAACCTGCTCGAACCAAAGACCTTTTCGCCTCGCGAGCAAATGCTTGCTGGGCTCCTTCTCGACTCATTTTCCCCAGAAGGTTGTCGCGCAAAGCCTCTACTGCGCCAGCTTTAAACTCGCTTTGGGCTTTGGGGTTGCTTGCAAAATCGTTGTACGTTTCGCGAATGATCTCTGAAATTGGTTTGTTGTTGATTACATAATTAGTAAATTCGCCGCTAACGTAGTTTTCAAGAAGCGTCTCGCGAACAAAAGTGTCAATCTGTTTGCGTAAAATTTTTGGTGCTAATTTTAAATCAATTGCTTGAGCGGCTTGGTTTAACGCGCTTTCTGCATCTAAACCTAAACGGGTAAGCTGTTCAGCAAGCAATGCTTTATTAAATTGGCCTGCACCTTGCTCTGCAATAAGCTCTTGCGTTAAGCGTTTTGTCAGCGCACCCCTCATGCGCTCATCGAGAAGCAATCCAACCGACGATTCATTCGTGTAAGCGTCGGCAAACATTTGACGAACTCGAGCTTTATCAATACCAAGAAGCTCAACCGACTCAGCAAAATCGTTTACCAACCGAGACATGGTTGGGTCTGTAAACTCAAATACAAGGCGCTTGCCTGGTGTTTGAAGCTTTGCCGCTGTCGCAATTTCTTGCGCTGTTCTTGGAACCGCCTCTCTAGCCCGTTGTGCTCTAAGGTATTTTGCCTCAGTAATTACTCTTTTCTCGAGTGTTTGCGTTAACTGATTTGTAATCGCACCTGCTACACCTTCGGACACACCCTCTGCAATAAGCTTGTCTCTCAAAGCGTTTTTAATTGCATTGTGCTTCGCAACAAACTCTGGTTCTGTATATTTAATGCCATCATCAAGATGTCTATTGACAACTTCGGTAATGCCAGCGTCAGTATTTCGCGTATATTCATCACGAAAATCAAGAGCTCTATCAATGACTTCGACAACGGCAGCACCAGCATCTCGCACATATTCATCAGAAAACTTGTCAATGTTGCGTTGCGCTTTGCTGACTTTTCTTTTGGCCACGCCTTGTCGCCTGGCTGTTTTGGCATCTATCGCGTCAAGCAGCCGCACGGTGTGCAATTGCATGTGGCCTTGAAACTCTTGGCTGTTAACCATATCTAAAACGGCAGCCCTAAACTCTGCGGCTTTGTTCTTTTTAAATTTAAACTCAGGTTGTTTTTCTTTAATGTCGCGAACAAGTTCATTGGCAATTTTTTTAGCAACTTTTTTAGCGTCGGCTGTTGTTAATGGAACCCTTTTTTCTGTCCGAACGGTTGTTTTTCTTAGCTGCGTTTCAACATGGTTATGCAAATGTTTGGCAAACGCTTTTTGCAACACGTCGGAATTTAAGTTTGGAACTTTTTCGGCAAGCTGGTTAAACGAAATTGGAGTTTGCGTGCCTTCAGTTTTGGGCGTAAATGTGTCTCCAAAATTGCTTTCGGACATGTCCTTCCGAACAAGCTTGCGAAAACCTGCGCGGCCTCCAACATCGTCCATATAAACGGGACGGGCGGGGCGAACAACTTGCTGCTCTACAATGTTTTGCGGACCTTTGACATAACGAGCATATTCGCTGTCAAGGCGTCCCTGCTCTACTGTTCGGGCGGCTTTAAGTTCATCGGCTTTTCTCGCAGCCTCAACCGCTTGGCCGCCAAGCCTAAACGCTTGAGACATGGCAGCAGGTTCGGCAACAACACCCTGTGCAGATGAAATTTCATAACCTTTACTAGGAACCGCAATCTCACTTGGGGCAGATACCGGTTGTTCTGGACGTTGACGTAGCTCCGCGCCTATTGTTGTGCCGGTCGCTTTGGCCTGCTCTGTCATTGTAACGGGTTCATCAAGCACGGCCCCAATGCGAGGTTGAACTAATGTTGGGTCAACAAGCTCTCGCGTATACAAGTCAGCAAGGTTTCCCAATTTTGTAGCTGCTACAGGAAAAAATCGCCCAGCAATCTTTGGGCCAAACGCTTTAAGTCCCGCAAGGCCAGGACCACCTATAGTCCCGCCAAGCGCAGTGCTTGCTCCTGTGCCTAGCAATGGAGTTAAAAAGTCACCCATCAAGGCTGCACCAATAAACGAGCCTCTAAGAGCTTTGCCAAGCTTTGCTGCATTGGTTTCAACAAGAAACTCAGGCGGGACGCCGCCGGGAACCTCTGTAGACAAACGAATGTCCATTGCAGAAAGCTCTTTTAAAGCTTGCTTTGCAACCCTTGAAGTTATCTTCCCCTCTTTTTCAAGCGTTTCAATTGTCTTGCGCAGGTTTGCCTGGTGCTGAGTTTTTAGCTTTTGAGTGTAAGCCGCTCGTCTTGCAGGTGACAGGTTTTCAAGCGGAACGGGCACCGGATCAAGCACTTCTCCTACTGTTTGATATACATTATTTAACACTCTTCCAAAGTGAGCCGGTGTTGGCGCAACGCCAGATTGATCCACAACCGCCTCTGCCATGCGCCTAGCAGCCGCCCTGCTTTTTAATCCTTTTCCTAAGCCTCTAGCAAACGGAGCCATCATAAATAGTGTTGTTGCGGGGTAGGCGTACAACATGGTTCCAGGGTCTTGCATGTAACCTTTCACAAGACCGATAGGAGCAGTTAAAAGTCCCTCACCAAGCTCAACTCCAGAACGAACTGGGCCTTGTTTAGAAATGCCAAGAAATCCTTTGCCGATGTCAAAAAACATACCGCCAATTGATGCTAAATCAGAGCCAAAACTTTCTTCTGATTTGCGCCTTCGCAGCCCCTCTTCAAGCATAAGTTTGCTTGGCAACTTTTCTTTTTCTTTTTTTGGAACAACATCAAAGACCGAGCCTTCGACAAGTTCTGAACTAACAGTTGGCAAAGACTTAACAAGACCTGTGGCAGCACCGCCCAGGAATGCAGCTTGCGCCAATCCAGGGGCTCTTACCGCTAACCCAAGCGCCTGCTCCGCTAGATCTTTTGTTTTAGGGGGCTCAACAAACGTTGTTTCAAGCTGTTTAATTGCATTGAGTTCCGATCCAATTGCTTCTGCATACGACGTAGTATCAACTCCGCGTTTAGCAGCATCAGCGGCCATATTCTCAAGCAGTTTAATTTTGCGACGGCGCTCAATAATAGACTTCTTGGCCTCTGCGAGCGTTAAAGCGACCTGCTGTCTTCCAAGATTAACAAGCCGCTTTCTATCAGCACCCGCTTGAGCGGCAAGCAATGTTTCTGCTCCCTTCTCACCAGGCGACGGCGCAGTTACAACAGCCCTTTGCATTGGCGTCATTTTTTCAATAGGAACTGCTCGCCTCTGCTGGCGCAATAACTGCTCAGTTTGTTGAAGCTGTTGCTGCCGACGCCGAAAGGCTTCTTCTTTCTCTTTGGTGGGCCCACTAAACCCAAACATTTCTAGGCTTTTTTGAGCCAAGCGGTCCTTGCCTTTTTGGTATGCTTGCTCAATATCCGTATCAACATCTTGTTGAGTAAGGCCAAACGAAGTTAGGCGAGACGAAATTTCATCGGGGCTAACTCCGTTTTTTAACGCCTGAGCAATTGCATCGCGTACGGTAGGCATCAGTCATTACTCCGTGGGCATGCCGCCAATAACTTTCATCATGTTGCTAGCGCCCGGCGTAAGCGTGCCTTGCGTTCCCTGCGTTCCCTGCGTTCCCTGGGTTCCCTGCGTTCCTTGCGGAAACTCTAGTTCTGGCAGGTAGAAATTGTTTGGAATATCGCCCGTAAGAATGTCCTGCGGAATCCTCTTGCCCTTGTTTTGTTGTTCTAATGTCCAATCGCGAATGTATCGCGCACGAGCATTTAAAAGCCTGTTGTAGCTAAACAACTGAAGTTGCTTTTTAAATTCTCTTGTTTGTTTTTCCCAAGTATCTACGCGGCGTTTAAAGTCAGCTGGCTTTTCGTTCGCTTGTTTGACAGGCCTTTTAGGTAGTTTTGCGCCATAATTTTCAATAAAGGCGCGAGCGCGTTTGGCTCCTGCCTCTGATTTGCGGATTTCTGTGTCAAATTGATTTTGACTGGCCTTGCCTTTGCTCAGTAAAAGCATTCTCTTTTGGAAAGAATACTTTAAACCGGCCTGGCGTCTTTGGCCTCTTTGCCTAAGTCTTTCAAGCGATTCCCTCCTTTGATACAGATCAATTTGCAAGTCTTTTTTTGCCTTTGCAAGGGCAGCAGCGGCAGCTTTGCGAGCAGCAAGCGCAGCTTTTTGTCTTTCCCCCGCCGCAGCAAGCGCAGCCTTTTGCCTTTCCCCCGCCGCAAGAACAGCTTTAGACCTTTGTTCCGTGGCTTTGTTGCGAGCCTCAGTCGCAAGCAAAGAGGCTTGCTGCCTGCCGCGCTGTAGCTCTGCACGCACCGGGGTAAGTTCTGATGGCATTCTCAAACGCGTCATCATATCTGCAATTGCTTTTTGCCTGCGTTGTGCCGCAGGAATTTCTCCAATTTCCCTAGCAAGCGGAATGTCTGCCAGCGGACTGTATTGAAGCCCTTCCAACATTTGTCTTGCGGCCTGGAAATCGCCGGACATTAACGCAGATCGAATAGCAGTCTCAGCATCCGCGATTGTATTAAACGTAGGAAGCGCCTGTGGGGCCTCTGCGACAGCTTGCTCTGCAGCGGCAACAGCCTGACCCGTTTTGGCTAACTGCTCTGCGGCTAAATACTGTTGCTCGTTGGGGCCACCAAGAGTCATGCCGGGAATTGGAGACTCAAATCCAAACTTGTTAGGATCTGGCATTGACCCCACGTCTGTGGGAAGACGAGGCAGCGGCGCTTGCGGTAGTCGTGCCGCAACATCGGGAGCAAGCTGCAAAACACTTGGGCCAAGACCATCACCCGGAGTTACACCAAGCGATTGTTGAAACTGTTGTTGTGTTGACCCCAACCCCGGCGCAAGAGGAAGCGGCTGCGCCCCAATGTCTGCTGCTTGAGCCTTTGCTTGCTGCGCGGCTTCTTGCGCGGCTTTAAGTTGCTGGGCAGCAACCTCTCCTTGCTGGACTGGTGGTTGGTACTCCTGGCTAAGGAACGGCGCAACCATGTCTGCTATGCCTTTAGCCTGCCTTAAGGTAGTCATAAGGCCCGACACAGTGCGCATCGGATCTTCTTCCCTCGCAGCGGCAAACAAACGGCCTTGAGGCCGAACAACATATTGTCCGGTTGGTGTGCGCCCCAGATTCAGAATGATATTTCCAGCGGTTGCCATTAGCTGCCTCTTAACTCAACGCTCGTTTAACCTGTTCAATGTAGCCCTGTTCCGCGTAAGGGTCGCCTATTTGGTTGGCGCGAAGCTGGACATACTGGAGCATTTGGGGGTTGTTTTTGTAAATCTCGTACAACGCGGCCATTTTTTTATTGTAGTCTTTTTTGTTGTTAGACGTGCTAATCGCCTGCTGGATAAGTTGTTCGGCATCAAGTTGGGCTTTAGCCAACCGCGACTCTGCAGTGCCGTACTTTAACATAGCGTCAGCAGCGGCTGCCTGCGTTGCCAATCCTTGAGATTGCATTTGTGCGGCGTCTGCCATTTTTTGGCTGGCTGTTAAATCAAACCCGGCAGCCTGTTGTCCTGCCTGCAAACCGCCCGTTATAGCGCCGCCATACGCAGAAGCCCCACCGCGACCCGATTGTCCAGCACCGGCAGCTAGTCCGGCAGCAGCTTGCCCATATAAAGCTCGCTTTGCCGCAGGTAATGCTCTAGCCAAATCCGTCTTGTAGTCGAGAGCCCCTTGAATCATCGCTTCTGCCGCTGCCTGCGATGACTGCCCAATCTGCCCAATCTGCTGGGTTTCAAAATCTAGCAGTGACTGCGGAGCGGCTGCGTTAGCCTGATCGCCTAGTTCTTGTGCCATAATAGCCTCCTTTGTGGAGTGTGCAGTTGCTTGACGTTATCGTCCAGCAGTCATTTTAGGGTCACGCCCACCGACAACGGTTTTCTTCCCGATTAAATACAGCCAGTTGCCACCGACGCCAGCATATACTTCGTTGTGGTGCGCAGCAGCCCCACCAGACTCAAGCCCGTTTGGGTCTTCGAACGACTGCCTAACAACAATGTATTGCTCACAACCTTTAGTTGCAGGGGCGGCCCCATCGACGTCGGACCTGGTTCCTGCAGTTAAGGTAGATGCACCTTTGGCTACGAAAACCGGATGGCCTTGAGGAATGTCAACGCCCGACACGTTCTTCAGGCCCACCCCTCCTGCACCAACAATAGGTATTTGAACAAGATCGAAGGTGTAACCAAACCCCGTCATCACTGACAACTGGCTATGCCGCAGCCTATCAATCGTGCGGTCGGCAATATTTGCAGCGGTGTAGTTGAGGTAAGCAATCTGTTGGAACGCGCTTTCGTCCGCTTGTTGCCCTGTAAACAAAGACACACCAACCTTTCCAACAAATGAGGCCGAACTTGGTTTTGCGCCAGGTATAGTTGGCAAGTTTGTGGGGCCAGCAGCGGCAGACGCTGGACTTCCGTAGTTAAGCCCAAGCAAACAATGGTGAATAACAAACGGGTAGTTAATCGGAATCCACCGCTCGTCGACAATCGGTGACGTGTGCGGGTGAGGGCCAGCATGCGCCGCGTCGGTTACGGTTGTAGATGTAAGCCTTCCTCGCTGCGAAAAGTTGCTCCACAAAGGAACGGCAATAACTTCAAGGCCGCTGTCCTTCTGCATGTGCTCATACAGGCTGACGCCACCTTGTTTTGTGTAGCCACTAAGCAGCTTATTCATAAGCCTGTTATCAAACAAAGACGCAGCATAGCTTACGCCATCTGGATTGTTATCGGCTGTAATGGTGTCGTTTGCCGCAGGCGTGGAAATGTTAAATGCTGCGGTCCCAATAGCGCCATCATGGCCTGGAATATTCTGCGTGTCTTCCCCGTCTCGAGCTACCCTGTCGCAGCTAAACCGCATCGAGCACATAAACGAGGGCAGCGAAAGGTAAAAGTTGTTTGCGTCCGTTGGCAACGTTTCTGGATGCAGACCGTCCGTTTGCACGCACAGCAACAAACTTTTGTAAGGATGAACGTCTTTGTTGAGTTCAGTAAACAAGAACGGGTTTAACCTAAGAAAGCGTCCCGCATAAAACGTAGGGGACAATGTCGCGCTAAAGACCTCTCTGTCCGGGTCGTATCCGGCCTGCGCGTTGTATGACAGCATCGTCTTTTCAAGCAGGCTGATTTTGATATCGAGCTTTGTGGTCGCGTTGTGCGACAAATCACCTTCTGGGTAAATATTGTTGGAGTCTACAATCGCAGCGGGCTCACCTCGCTGGTCGAAAGACACGCTCATTTCCTCAAGCCTGTAACGGACTGTTCTTTGGTCAATAACAGCCGAGCTATTCAAAAGCTCTTGCGGCTGCGGAATCGCAAATGGAAAAGCAAACGAATAACCGTCAGCCTCTAACCACGGTCCAGTAGATGTGTTCGCGTACAGGTGATAGCCAGACAGTTGCGGAACCCAGAACGACACCCGAAAAGACGTGTCGCTTTCGCGCACAGATTCCGTTTGAATTGCAGCATTGGAAAACGCAGTCGCAACGCTTTGCATTGGAGAGTAAACGTGCTCAAGCAACAGCTTGACGCCGCGAGATAGCTTCTTTCGGGTAAACTGGCTCACGCTTTCTCCAACATGCTTACAGCTACAGAATAATACTGCTTGGCAAACGAGTCCGCGTCTCCCCAGCCAGCGTCATATATTTCGCCTGTATACTGCGGAATAACAAGGTTTAATCGCACGCGAGCGTTTTGCGGAACAGGAACCTCAACATCTAGGTTTACATACACTCCTGTCGGGTCTTGGCCTGGGCCTACCGGATATTCAGGCTGCATATCAACAGACATATCAGTATTCATTGTCCAGGCTGTAGCAGGAAAATGCGTCCTTAAAACTTCTGTGTTGGACTGAGATCGATTCTCTTGTGTAAACGGATTGTCTACTGCAAGCTCAATGGTAAAATCATCGCAAGAATCACCATCGGATTTGCCCGGTGGCGAGTTTGCTCCGTACACAAACGTGTTAGTAAAGTCGCTATCAGTTCGCATTACAAACATAAGCTTTGTAATGATAGTGGGCTTGGACACATGAAACGATGACGACCACTGGTAGTAATACTGCGTTCCACCAACAGGAAGATAGGAAAGCCCCCACCCTTTTGACCGATATTCGTTTGTTGGATAAAACAGGCTTTCGTCTACGGCAGGGCTACCCCCGTAAGCTGTGGGCAGGTTAACCGGGTTAATCCAAGGCAAGATTGAGTTGCCGTATGTTGAACCCGTTACCGGCTGATAACCCGTAACAAACACGGTTTCTGTCCAGTTCCGCTCGAGATCTCTTGGCGTAAGCGCATTGAAGCGGTCAACAAACGCCTGCATAAACCCGTCAAGACGGTTGCCATCAATGGTCGTGTCGTCGGTAAACTGAAGACGACGCACAAGCTCTCTAATCATTTGATGCTCCTACGTCGTGATAAAGATGCCGGTGGCAGTGCCAATGACGTTTGTTGTTTTGTTTGAGGCCAAGACGCCCACGTTGCCGGCGGGACCGGCATTGTTTATCACATCGCCAGCAGCATCCATTTGGCCACCAAACCAGCACCCAACAAAGCGAGCCTTGCCTCCAGACGCGATCTCAATAAATGTTGGCTCCATAAATTGCTCTTTATAAAACCGACAGTTAACAAACGTTACGTCACCTAATGCATTTATTTTGCAGAGGTACTGTGTGTTATTAGAACCTTCTGTGGCAATAAAGTCGACACCTTGAACATGCGCTTCTGAATCAAATGTAACGAGCCGAGTGATTTGAGCCCCTGGCGCAGCAACAATCCTGTTGCCCGGAGCAGACCATTCAAACCCCACATGTTCTCCAGCAAGCAAATAAAAGCCATTGTCTTTAAACAGGCTTTCGTCAAGCGTGTCCCCAGGCTGGATTACGTTCTGCCCAATCCGATTGACGGCGCTGTGAAACTCGTTGCGCTGCGACCACGACTCAACGTACTCACGGTCCCCTTGCAACAATATCTCTGGTGGAATCCGCGTCATTATCGGCCCCACCTGCGCGGCTTGCCAACCGCTTTGATGTAGGCCTTTAGGGAGTCGACGACCACCTTCTCGGCTCGAGATTTAACGTGCCCAAACATCATCACAGCTAGCGATTCTCCGCGCAAAGACGAAGACACGACCTGGGTATCAAGCTGTTCATCGTCAACAAGGAAGTTGCCGTCAGCCGTTCCGCTCTGTCCCCACTGAGCCGCGTTGTTGAAGATGCGATCTGTCACCGCGCCAGCAGCATCGACCATCCTGTCGCGCAATGGAGTCTTGCCAAAGATTTTGTTGTACGACGCCATGTCCACAACCTGGCCAGACCAATCACGCCAATCAGCTTGGAACGCAATGTTGACCAAGCCCTGCGGCCAAGCGTTGCCAACCGTTTCTGTAGTTTTGACGCCATGCGTCAAGAGCCGCATTACAACGTTTCGCATCCGAAGTTGACCTCGGTCCTTGTCTTCGACGCGATCGGTCTTAAGTACCCAATCAACGGGCTGGGCAACATCGTTATCACCATGTGTTAGCGTAGTGTCGGCAGTGTGCCACACAACCCAATCGTGGGTTTGCCCACCAATGTCCGATGACGTCACGTTAATGCCCATGCTCATTACGCTTTGTCCAGTATTGTTACGGACAAACGGAAGCCAAATTAGCCCATGCAATCTGTCGTCAGAAAAAATCATGTTGGGCGCACGGTTGGCTGTTGAAAACAAACCGCTAAACTTCATTCGTATTTCATTGCCGGTTGGGTCTGGAACGCCACCAGCATAACATCGAACTTCTGCTCCAGGGACCGGCGCCATCCATCCCCATCCACCAAGCCCCGGAGCACGTTCTGCCGGTAGCATAAAGTCAAGTTGCGCTGGTTCTGCTGGGCTAAATACTGGCGTCCATTGTTGGTTATCAAACGTAAACACAATATCTACGGTTCCTGCCGCACCACCCAAACTAGCATCTGGGTGAAACAACACAGGCAACAAATAAACATCAGTATTATTTGTAACTATTGGAGGGCCAAACGTTGTAGCTGTCGGCAGTTTAAACGTGTCCGGCAAAATGGTTGGCTCGCCAAACACAATGTAACCATCTGCCCCTGTAAGGTTTGTTTGGTAGTAACCGTTAAACTTTCGCATGTCCTCGCGAGAGTCTACGGTTCTGTCGATTGCGCCACCCCGCCCCCACTCCGTAATAAAGTAGGAGCTAGACTCGTAGTTCTCTTGCGGCAACGGAGGGCGAATGCCGTCAGCAACTGTAGCCGACTCAGGTCCGCACACCATAAAGATGCGCCCATCTCGAGCACAGACATGCGGATGGGGCAGGTTGCGCCGAGCTTCCACTCGCGTAGCCGACTCGCTTGCAAGACTTTCTGTAGTCCATACCGACCAAGCGCCACGGCTATTCACAAGCACAGCGTTGCTTTCGGGGATGCTGACGAACAACATTTGCAAGTCGCCATCAAACTCAAGGTGGATTGACGAGTCCGCTGACCACCGCAAGAAGCTAAGTGGTTGGCTGTACGACGTGTCAGCCTGCCCGTCATTAGCGTAGAACGACGACAGCGGCAGGCTAATCTGCTCTTCGGATTCAAACAAAGGTTGGAGTTGCTGCCCAATGTTTTGAATCTGAAGGCCACCGTTAAACGAGTAGATGCCCGTCATATCAGCCCATATAAGCGCCTGGTCCATCCGAATCTTACTCATGGGGCCCAGGCAGCCTACGTTGTCTGAAAGCCGTCTCAGGTCACCCTGGGCGGCATTAAGGCCTACCGACGGTCGATACGCAAACGTCTCGTTCGGAGTCCAAATCAGCAGCACACCGGCAGTTTCGCCTAACGCAGTGATAGGCTCGACGCACGGGACATCAACAATATTAAGACCGTTGACGCTGTTTGGTGAGCCGGTGTCGCTAATAAACACACTGCGGTCTTGTGCGATGCATGCCCGGTTGTTGAGCATCACCACATCAGTTGGCGTAGGAAACGTCGAACTATCAAGATAACGCACCGCGTCTTGATCTCTTCCCGGTTGAGGAAAGATGCGAGCTACGCGACTGCTTTCCATGTAGGGCAAACAATGGTCTGAACGACGAACACCGTCTACCTGCTGCCAACGTGTGTTCTCATAATCAGCAGGGCTGTAGTACCAAAGCCCCATATTGGAGTTACCGAACAACAGCGTGTCGTTGTTGAACGGCGCAAAGAACACATGCTTGTCATCGGTGTCTGCTGGCAACCAGTTTTGTCGATCCCAATCTTGAGACGTTTGATACTGGCCGCGCCAAAACGGCATCTTAAGCGTGCTGTCTTGCCCTGCCTCGCCGCTGTGACGGTGCAAGATTTCTTCCCAGCGTTTGCCTGTGTCTGTGTCGTAGATGCTAACCGCGTAGTAATCGATGCTATGCGAGCGAGCAGACGTGTTAGCTGTAGCCGCGTTACCGATAAGCACGGTCACAATCTGCGTGGCACCCCACCAAGTCTTGAGCGCAAACGAACCAAGCTGTCGCGTGTATCCGCGAGTCCCATCGTTTGGCGCGAGCAGAGTTGTATCAAATTGAGACACTTGCCCAAAACCAGCACGCACTTCCCACGCATTGCGGCGTCGGAACATGTTCTGAATAAACGCACCCTTGTCGACCTTATCAAGCGCAAGGCCCTG
>Ga0208767_1002175_pt1 | contig 15040 bp, 18 predicted proteins | sample VirMetDEL_Mar_21_FD_184514 | JGI IMG/M metagenome (GOLD analysis project Ga0208767, IMG submission 184514) | Aqueous microbial communities from the Delaware River and Bay under freshwater to marine salinity gradient to study organic matter... | ecosystem: Environmental > Aquatic > Marine >... | reverse complement strand
GGCTTGATGCGATTGCTGGGGGTCGTAGATGACGCAGCAGCAACGCGCACCAGAGCCGAAAGGCAATGATTGGCAAGCATGGGGTCGCCGCCTCATGCTTTTCTTAGGTCAAACGCGCTCTGCCTTGGTTCAGCAAACTGGTGAAGAAACTGCTGCCGAAGATGGCATTATGATGTGGGATCGTGAAAACAAATACCCTGTCGTATCCAAAGATGGTGCTTGGGTGCAGGTCGTGCTTGAAGATGGTCAATACGCTGGCGCAATTACGACAGATCAGACAGCAGCAGCCATAAACACAGCGTACGCTTTAACGTACACCTCTAGCATTGCTGAAGGTGTAACAAACGGCACGCCTGCAAGTCGCCTTGTGTTTGCTGAAGCTGGTCAGTACATGATTAGCTTTTCCGCGCAGATTGCGTCAACGTCTAGCAGCACAGTCAACTTCTGGTTTTGGCCTCGCATCAACGGAACTGACGTTACGGGATCAACCATGAAAAACGCGCTGCATCAAAACGGTTCTGTTTTGGTTGTATCACGCTCTGCGATATTTGATTTAAATGCTAACGATTATTTAGAAGCTATGTGGGCAGTAGATAGCACAAGCGGATTTTTAGATGCGACAGCGGCAACTGCGTTTGCGCCTTCTGCGCCTGCGTCAACGATTGCAATTACGAGGTTACATGGATAGCGATACGTTTAAAGATGAGATTGCTCGTTGCCGCCCTTGGATTGAGGCGGCTTTAGAGTATTCAGGCGGCACGCATGATTTTATTGACGTTGCTGAAGGTTTGTATAAGGGAACCATGCAGTTGTGGCCTGCCGACAAGGGGTGTATCGTCACTGAAATTGTGGTATATCCCAGAAAAAAGCTGCTGAACGTCTTTCTAGGCGGTGGCGAATTGGATCAGATTTTGGATATGCATGAAGATGTGATACAGTGGGCCAAAGCGCAAGGATGTGAAGCACTTACGATGACTGGTCGCTTTGGCTGGAAAAAACCATTAGAGAAGCACGGTTGGAAAACTCTGCATTCCTCTTACGTTAAGGAGTTTGAATAATGTCAGGCGGTAAAGGCGGCTCAACAACATCTCAGGTGCAAATCCCTGAATACATTGAAGCAGCGGCACAACGTAACTTGAATAAAGCTGAGCGCATTTCGCAGCTTGGCTATGTGCCATATTATGGCCCAGACGTTGCAGCGCTTACACCAATGCAGCAAGCGTCTATGCAGAACGTGGCAGGTGCTGCGGGTGCGTTTGGCCTATCAGCTCCGACAGGGCAAGACATTTATGGTATGCCTGCGCCGACTGAATATGCAGGTGGCATTCAGGGCTACTCGTCAGCGCCAATGTTTGAGCAAGCGCAAGCTGAATTGGCTGCACGCCGCCCAGCGCAGAAGTCCTACATCGACAGCTTCTTTATTGATCCGTTTACAGGTGCTTATGGCTCTGGTGCGCAGCCTGCTATTGATTATACAAATTACGCAACAGGCGCTCAGCAGCAGCGCGAACAGCAAGCCTTTGATTTGGCTATGTCAGGTCGCGCAGCAGGTTCGGCATTGTCGCAAGCGGAGTTTGACCAAAACGCGGCTGTGATTGGCAATGTAATCGGTGATCCGACTTATGATGGCACAAGAGTTCTAACAACAGCAGAGCGTGCAGCAGTTGCTGGAAGCCCAGCGGCTCAGTTGGCGCAAGATACGATCTACATGAACCAGCTTGCGGGCGAGGCCAGAGGGCTGCGTGACTTGCCTGACATGCTGATGGGCAATGAGCCAACATTTGAAAATCCAAGTAGCACAGGCAGCTATGGTGGCTCCCTCGTTACTGGTGGATTGAGCGGTGACTTTACGCCAATTCCTGGCCTTACAGGTGAGATTGCAGATAGCGTGATTGCAAATGTTGCGCCTGAATATGCGATGGGCAAGCAGGGTGAGGCTATGGCTAAAGCTGCTGGATCGACTAAGAAGGATAATGGATTGTATGATACCAGCTCTTGGTTTACCGATACATCACCAAAGGGAACTGGAACTGGCCCAACAAACACAGCTTTGGCTGAAAAGGTGTCTGGCTTCCAGACAGCTTACGATCCCTCGACTTACAATACGCAAGTTGCGCCAGTCGCTGGGCCAGACGCGATAGCTTACGGTGGCAGCTTAGCTGAAGAAACAGGTTTAATCACATCTGACCTAGAGGGCGATGCGTTCTGGGATGCGCTAGAAAGCGATCCAACTCTTGACCCGTATATTAACTATGGCAGCAGCAACGACAACGACAGCTACACACCTGTGTCCACAACTAGCTCAGGTGCGACAGTTATCCCAACAGGCACAACAATCGCTACAGGTACAGTTCTGAACAGCGCAAGCGATCCAGTCGTTAATGTGGGTGGTACTCTTTACAATCAGAGCAACGCACCTGCGCCTGCACCCGCACCATCAGGCGGCGGCAATGATGATGGCGGCGGCGGCAATGACGATGGCGGTGGCGGCGGCTGCGTAGTCGCAACACACGCAGTCAACTCTGGCGCATTCACACCAAGCATGAAACGCGAGGCAGTCGTCTGGTGTATGCACAACTTGCATGACAAGTGGTGGGGCGAAGCGATCCGCAGAGGCTATCGTCACTTAGGCCGCAAGAAGATTGAGCAAGGCAAAGCTCACGAACACTATCAAGAGTTCCGCAATTACATTGACTTTGCTTCTGGCAAAAAACGTACAATCAAAGGCGCTATTCACTTTGCAGCGCGAACAGTCCAATTCTTTGCAGTTGGCCTAATTAAAGGAGACGCATAATGGCTGGCTCAGCAGCTCCCGCTGTATTACCCCCAAACTATGTTGCACCAACAACTCCACCACCAAAAGCATTTGGGCCGCAGGGCGCGGCTGCGATGAACGCAAAGCCAGCTCCTATGGCAGGCCCAGCACCTGATTTATTTAGCAATATAGGCGTAACTCCAATTAGCGCAACCACAGGGTTTGGTATGGTTAATCAACCGAATGCGCCAACAGCTTCCGCAACAGACCCGCTTGCACAATTCGCAAACAGTGGGGTAACTTTGCCCTTATCGCCAAACGCAGACCCTAGAGGCGTCCCTATGCCAGCGGATGTGCAAAAGTCGCAGTTTGCTGCTGCGGCCCCACGCCCTCCAGAAGCGTCATATGGCGGCGCTGCGGTGCTTGCAAATGCAGTTGGTAGTTCAGGCATGCTGGGAGCGCCAGCCCCAGCAGGCAGCGGGAAAGGTGGCGGTGGCGCAGTCGGGCAGCCAATGCCTCGCCCAACGCAGGGCCAGTTTGCACCACTAGCGCCGCAAGGTGGCTTTAACGTAAACCAAGCATCGGCAGGCGCTTTGCAGCAAGCGATGCAAGGAACGCAGGGCGCAATGCAAGGCCCACTGGCGGTCAATCAGTTTATGAACCCATACACGCAGAACGTAATCAATCGCACGCAAATGGACATCATGCGTCAGCAGCAGATGGCTCAAAACCAGCTAGGCGCACAGGCGACAGCAGCGCGTGCGTTTGGCGGCTCTCGTCAGGGTGTAGCTGAAGGTGTGCTTGCAGGCGAATACGGACGTATGGCAGGCGACATTGCAGCGCAGCAGCGTCAAGCAGGCTACACTCAGGCTCTGGATGCAGCAATGCGTGATCGTGCAGCAAGAGCGGGATATGCTCAACAGCTTGCAGGTCTTGGTCAGCAAGCATTCCAAACAGGCCAAACAATTCAGCAGCAGCAAGCTCAGCAAGGTCTACTGCAGCAAGGCATTCAGCAAGCGCTTATCGACGCAGCGCGTCAGCAATATGGTGGATATGTTGGCGCTCCAGCGGCAGCTCTACAAGCACCGCTTGCAGCGTTGGGTGTCACACCTGTGCCTGAGGCTAAGACATCAAGTTACAGTCCTGGCCTCTTTGACTACCTTAAGTATCCTTTGATGGGCCTAGCACGATGAACTACGTAGAACTCGCACGTCAGAAAGCGCTAAAGTACGGGCTAGACCCCGATCTTTTCGTGCGCCAAATTCAGGCTGAGAGTTCTTTTAATCCCAATGCTGTAAGCCCTGCGGGTGCTATTGGCTTGGGTCAACTTATGCCAGCCACAGCAAAAGAGCTTGACATCAACCCAGAGAACCCAGACGAAAACCTAGATGGCGCAGCGCGTTACATGCGCCAACAGCTAGACACGTTCGGGGAGTATCCATTGGCTCTTGCTGCGTACAATGCTGGCGCAGGAAACGTCAGAAAAGCTGGCGGCATTCCAAACTTTACTGAAACGAAAAACTACGTGTCCAAAATTATGGGTACAGGAGGTTCTGCAATGAATGCAAATATGGGTATGGATGGATTGCTCGCTGCGTCTAAAGCTGCAGATGAACAATACAAGCGAGAGCAGGCAGAAAAGCCACTGTTTCGCCGCGATACATTTAAGGATATTGCAGCAGACATTGCACTAGCTATGAATGATATGTCGCTACGCCCAAGCGAAGGTTTCACAAGGGCAGTGAATAGCATCAAGGATCAGCGCACAGAAAAGAAAGCACGCAACAGAACAGTTGAGCTGATGCGGAAAGCTGGGCGTGACGATCTTGCTGCTGCGGCAGACGCAGGTGTACTTACTGCAAAAGAAGCGTATGTGACTATGTTGAGCGATGCGGCTGAGTTGCGTAAAGCACAGGCCAAGGGCGGCTCTACTGCCCTAATCCGAAACGCCCTAGCGGCTGGTTTGCAGCCAAACACCCCAGAGTTTAGGCAGTTCATCGTGTCTGGTGGCGATATTTACAATCAAGAAACGCAGCTTCTAGCAACGCTGCCCAAGCCAGAAAAGGGCATGCGCTACCAATTTGATAGGGACGAAACGGGCCGCATTACAAACTATCGACTAGTTCCGATTGCTGGCGGCTCTGCAGCGAGAACCACAGAAGAGCTTGAGGCCGCGGCAAAGGCGCGAGAAGAAGACCAGCTTCAAAAAGACTACACATTCTTTGGCGCGGGTAGCAGGGTTATAGACGCGATAGATAATGATCCAACGCTCATACCAAAGACTGGGATAATTGCTGGTATGGTTGCGGACACCGTATTTGGTCAGAAACAGAAAGATGTTGCGGAAGACTTGGCTATTATGGAAAGCCAAATGCAGTTTGAAACACTTGCCGATCTCAAGCGCCAAAGCCCAACAGGCGCATCTGGTCTGGGCCAGCTAACCGATGCAGAGCGCCGCGCACTTGGTAAGATTGAGCAAAACTTCAGCAACCTTCAAGGGGAAGATGCGGTCAAGAGAACTATACGATCCGCTACCCTGATGCGCACATATATGAAAAATGGCATCAAGGATGTTGAGACTGGGAAATACAGAAACGCCACTGAGCAAGAGCTTGAGATGATGGTGCAGGGTGTTAATCCGTTCGGGGCGGGAAGCGGGGCAGTGCTTGAGGGCTTACCCCAAGGCATCTTTGCGGCTGTTGGCTCAGCGCAGGGCGGCGCTCAGCGCATCAGATACAACGCTCAAGGGGAAGTAATCAAATGATTGAAGCTGAACTTCCAGATGGCACAATCCTAGAGTTCCCTGATGGCACTGATCCTGCTGTAATCCAGCGCGTGGTCAAGCAGAGGCTTGGGGTAGCACAGACGCAAGCTCCAGCGGAAGCTCAGCAGGACGTTTCCGTAGGTGAGGACGTTGCTAAGTCCTTCGGTGGAGGATTGCTGCGCGGAGCAGTCGGCGCAGTGCAACCAAAGCCTAGCAGGGGAGAGTTGCGCCTTGGAACCTTGCGAGAGAACATCATAGGCGAAGGTGAGGTCGATACGGCTGGCGAATACCTTGGGCAGGCAATAAAAGAAGGTGGCGCTGCGATGGCCCGCGGCCTCACAGGGCTTGCCTCTTTGCCCGAATTTGGCATTGCTGGAGCAAGATACCTAAAAGAAAAGGCACTGGGTCAGGACACAACCCCCTTCCCGACAGAAACTAGGCTTGGTGGCGGCTTGCAGCGTGGAATGGAAGGTCTAGTTCAGGCTGGAACATACGCAGGTCAAAAGGTGTATGAAGTAGCCACTGGCGACAGCGCGGACGATGTTGCATTCCTTCAGGCGCACCCAGATATAATTGAGTTTAAGGGCAACACCGTATTTAGCCCATTCATTTCAACTGCTGGTGAATTTTATGGCGGTGGACCACTTACCCGTGGTACAGGTATCGCCGCTGTTGCATCTGAAACTGCTGGGCAGGTAGCACAAGAATACGCCCCAGAAAAAGAGGTGTATGCTAGATTTTTTGGTGCATTAGCGCCAAGCGTTATTGTGTCTGGGAATAAGACATTGCAGGCGCTGACGGGTAAAAACTACTCAGGGCCGACTTTGAAAACTTTGGAGCAAGAAAAAGACAGATTTTACAACCTATTGAAATTTGAGGGCGTGGAGATAGCGCCAAATCAAATCAATAACCTAAAATCATCAATCCAACAAAAGCTATCTCAAGGCGGCGATTATGTCGCAGCAACAGACGACTTGGTGAATGATGCGCTAAAAACACTAGATGACATGACTGCGAAGACAATCAAGGAAACTGGAAGCGTGTCACCATACGCCCTTGAAAAAATAAAGCGCAGAATTAGCGCTGAGTACCTTCCTCGCGCGGGAGATCAAACTGACAGCATCTTTACTGTGCTAAAGGGCATTGATGATACGCTATTTGGCTCTGCGACAAACAAACAGCTTGTAACGGACGCGCGCAGATCAAATAACAACTTCTATAAAGCTAAAGTTATAGATACATTGCTTGACAAGCAAAATAGGCAGATGGCAACGCAGCGATTTGGCGGTGATAAAGTTGCAAGCTACAAGCGTGCTATGAACCAAATCATAAACTCACCATCAAGATCAAACTTCTTTGGCGATAAAGAGCTAGAGTTAATGAGAACGATAGTTGATAGGAAATTTGGCGGCCCTTTGGTAAATACTATCAGTAGGTTTTCTTTAAACGGAAATGGCTTTATGGCTGGCTTCAATATGATGGCTGCGGCTGTTGACCCAACTGTTCTTGGCCTTACTGCAATAGCGGGGGCGGCGGGAAAAGCGCGGGACACTATGATCGACAATGCTGTTCAGGAGCTTCGCAAAATGGCTGCGGCTGGCGGGATGAGTAAAGCCGACATTTCCAAGCAAATAACCAAGCAATTCGTAATTGACTTGGCAAACGAGGCTGGGTCCGCATCAAGACGCGCAGCGACTATACAGGAGCAATAGCATGGAACCAAAAGCAAAAGATTTCATCGACATCGAAGGAATTGTGCAAGACGCTATTGCGCAGGCAGTTGACTTTGTAGAGAGCGAAATCACGCAGGATCGCATCAAAGCGCAGCGCTATTTTGACGGTGAAGTAGACATTGGTTACGAAGATGGTCGCTCAGGCGTAGTTGCAACAAAAGTCAGAGATACTGTGCGTGCGGTCAAGCCAAGCCTGATGCGCGTTTTCATGTCTACCTCACGTCCTGTTGAGTTTGTCCCAAAAGGCCCAGAAGACGTGGCTATGGCAGAGCAGGCGACAGACTACATGCACTACGTGTTTAACCAGAATGACGGTTTCCGCGTACTTAATGATGCATTCCACGATGCGCTGGTTAAAAAGCAAGGTGTCATCAAAGCATACTGGGAAACACGGTATCGCACTGAAACTTACACCTACACAGACCTAAGCCAAGAGGAGCGCGACTTCATCCTAGCTGATGATGACGTGGTTATTCTTGAAGAAACTATGGAAGCAAGCATTTCTGTTGACCCTATGGGAATGGAAATCGAAGTACCCAAGTTCAGCATGAAGATTAGCCGCCAAGTTCCAGAGGGCAAGCTGCGTATCGAAAGCGTACCGCCTGAAGAGTTCTTTATTAACTCGCAGGCACGCACGCTAGACGATGCGTATGTTGTAGCGCACCGCACAGAGATGCGTGTGGGTGACTTAGTTGAGATGGGTTATGCCTTTGATGACGTGTATGACCTAGATAGTCTATATGGCGCATCAAACGTATCTGAGGCAGAAGATATTGAGCGCCGTGGCTATGCGCAGGATGACTATGAGGATCAATCTGGCGATCCTGCAATGCGCAACGTGGCGATCACAGAAGCCTACATGAAGCTAGACGTAGATGGCACAGGCATACCTGTTCTGCACAAGTTCATCTGCGGTGGCTCTAATTACAAGCTGCTAGACTATGAGCGCGTCGATGCCATTCCATTTGCAGTGTTTGAGATCGATCCAGAGCCGCACACAATGTATGGTCGCAGCCTAGCTGAGTTAATCTTTGACGATCAGGATGCGTCTACAGCGATTATTCGCGGCGTACTAGATAACGTAGCCATGACCAACAACCCTCGCATTGGTATTGTTGATGGTGCAGTTAATATCGACGATGTGCTGAACAACGAAATCGGCGCAATCGTGCGCATGCGTCAAGCTGGCGCAGTTCAAGACCTAGCTGTGCCATTCACAGCAGGTCAGACGCTAGGCGCACTGCAATACATGGACCAGCTTGTAGAGCAGAAAACAGGCGTTACGCAGAACGTAGCGCTAAACCCAGACGCGATGCAGTCCACAACTAAAGCTGCGGTTCAGGCCACAGTTGAAGCTGCTGCAGGTCAGGTTGAGGTTATGGTGCGTAACTTGGCAGAGGGTATGCGCCGCTTGTTCAGCCTACTTCTTGACCTGCACATTAAGAATGTCGATGAAGAAGTGCTGATGCGCATGAATGGGCAATTCGTGCCTGTCGATCCGCGTGCTTGGAACGCAGACATGGATGTGCAGATCAACATTGGGCTAGGCACAGGGCGCGAAGATGAGAAACTGCAGGCACTGCAATTTACGCTACAAATTCAGCAGCAGGTTTATCAGCAATATGGCCCAATGAACGGCTTGGTTAGCTTGACAAACATCCGCAATACTCTTGCTGACACTTTGGCTGTAACTGGCGTGCGCAATGCAGAGCGTTATTTCGCTCCAATCACACCTGAGATTGAAATGCAGATGCTGCAGATGCAGCAACAGCAGCAAGCGGCAATGGCGCAAGGGCAAGACCCGAATGCTGCGTTCTTGCAGGCTGAGCAAATCAAGGCTCAGACCAAAATGAACACAGATATGATGAAGTTGCAGCTAGATGCGCAAAAAGCTGCTGCAGAGGATGACCGCAAGCGTGACCAGATGGCGCAAGATTTGATGGTTGATGCAGCAAAAGTCTACGGTCAGTATGGCACTGCAGTAGACGTAGCGCGGATCAAAGCGGAACAAGATAAACTGCGTACAGTAGCTAGTATTGCTCAGGGTGGACAAGTTTGACAACAGACATACGCATAAAGGCTGATGAGGCCAAAAGATTAAAGAGCGACACTGCTTTTACGCAGTTCGTTCAAGAGGTTCGTGAAAGCCAAATGATGGTTTTTGCAAACAGCGCAGCTCAAGACGTTGAGAGGCGCGAAGAGGCGCACGCAATCATTCGTGCGTTAAACCTGATCGAAGTGAACCTTGACGCAGCAATAGCTGCAGAGACACTTTTAGATCGCAAAAAGTAAGGAAGTAGCACCGTGGAAGCGACTACGATAGAAGAGGCAGTTAGCCTTATTACTGAACCAACCGAAGCCCCAAAAGAAGCTGAGACAGCAGAAGCTGTTGAGGTAGAGGAAGCTGAAGTTATTGATGAGCCTATTGAAGCAGAAGCGCCAACTCAAGAATTTGAGAGCGACGATGACGATTTAGACTTTGAATTAGATGACGTTGAATTTGATACCACTCCAGAGGTTGAAGCGACTGAGGAAACCAATCTCATCCCCGTTAAGGTCAACGGCAAAGAAGAGATGTGGACACTGGATCAGTTAAAGCAGTCCGCTGCAGGTCAAGGCTATATCAATCAACGCATGCAAGAGATTGCGCAGCTTGAAAAGCAGTATAATGCGCAAACTCAGCAACTAGCACAGCAACGCGAACAGCAGGCACGGCGAGAGCAACAGTTCTTGCAGTTCCAGCAACAAGCGCAGGAAATAGGTGTAGCACCACCCACACCACCTTCTAAGGATATGTTCGAGAGTGACCCCATAGGTTATATGGAAGCCAAAATGAACTACGAGGAAGAGGTTGGGCGTTACAACCAGCATGTGAACCAAATTAGGCAAATGCAGGCGCAACAGCAGGCTCAAACTCAAGCGCAACAAGAGGCGTTTAAGCAAGAGCAAGCTAAACTGCTGGCAGAGCGTATTCCTGATATTGTCCACCCCGAAAAGGGAGACAAGCTAAAAAATGACTTACTCAAAGTTGGCGTAAGTTATGGCTTTAGTGAACAGGAAATGGCGAATGTCACAGATGCGCGGTACATCTTAGCTCTAAACGATGCCCTAAAATGGCGTCGATTGCAGCAAAAGAAAACTGCAGCGTCTAAAGGCGGTGAACAGTCTACTCCTGTTGTCAAAGCTGGCGCTAAACGGCGTGCAGGCGATGGTGAAGCTGCGGCTAGGAAAAAACAGCAGCAAAAGCTGCGTAAATCTGGTCGGATTGAGGACGCCCTCAGTCTAATGATTAAGCCTTAATGGAGTAAGATACTATGGCACAACCTACCAACACATTCGACAGCTACGATGCTGTCGGCATTAAAGAAGACCTTAGCGACATCATCACAAACGTGTCGCCAGAAGAAACACCGTTCTACACGAAGTGTCGCAAAACATCTGCGTCAAACACTTTGGTTGAATGGCAAACTGACGCGTTGCGCAGTTCTGCGGCCAATGCGCATATCGAAGGTGACGAAACGACAGCAGATGCGGCGACAGCTACATCTCGTCTGAACAACCGTACACAAATCTTCAAAAACGCTGTAACTGTTCCAGATACAGATGAAGGTCTGGACAAAGCAGGTCGTGCGCAAGAAATTGCGTATCAAACGCTAAAAATCGCAAAAGAGCAAAAACTCGACATCGAAAAAGCTCTATTTGCGAACAACGCAAAAGTTGCGGGTTCTTCAACAGTTGCCCGTGAGCTTGCTGGTGCGCCTTCTTGGCTAATCACCAACGTGGACTTTGTAACTGGTGGCACACCATCAGGCGCAAACCCAACTGGTGACGGTACTGATGCGCGTACTGACGATGGTACTCCAACAGCGTTCTCTCAAACTAAGTTTGACACAGTTATGCAGTCAATCTGGGAAAACGGTGGCAACCCTGACACTGTGTACCTATCAGCATTCCAAATGAATGTTGCTCTAGGCTTCACAGGTAACAACAACCAGCGTTCAGCAGTACAAGCTGGCGATGAGCGTGTTGTTAAGTCACTAGCGGTTTACGTCACACCTTGGGGAACTGTTGAGTTCATGCCAAGCCGTGAGAACCGTTCAAAAGACGTGTTCATCATGCAGGACGACATGTGGGAAGTTGCGGTTCTACGCCCAACTAAAAACATCGAGTTGGCGAAAACTGGTGACGCAACAAAACGTCAAGTTGTCACAGAACTTACACTGTGCGCGAAAAACGAAGCCGCAAACGGCATCATCGCAGACAACACAACATCATAACGTCATAGCGTTATTGAGAGGGCGGCAACGCCCTCTCTTTCTTTAAGGAGAGGTTAAATGAGAGTAGAAATAAAGCTGCGCAGCCTATCAACAACAAAAGGCTTTATGCGCAATGGTGACATCGTTGATCTACCTGATGAGGAAGTCGCAAAGATTATTAAGGTTCGCCCGCAGGCGCTTGTGATCCTGCCAGAATTACCCCTTGAGAAACCCAAAGCCGCACCGAAGAAAGCACCAGCAAAGCGGAAGGTGAAACGTGTCAACTAAGATCAAAGAAGATTGGCGTATTGAGGATGACAAGCTAATCATCAAGAAAACGCATGACGCCACGCAGATGCTCAAGGATGTGCAGTATTCGCGCGAAGTCTCGCCCAACAAGTTCGGCTCAGATCACAAACTTGCTGGACATGTTGACATGGCGCTTCTTGCAGTCTGGCTAAAAGAGGCTGGAGTGCAATGGACGGATACACAAGGCATCAAAGATGTGATAAAAAAGAAGTTACTAAGTAATGAATTTTCAGGTCTGCGGGTCTGGGAAGGAAAGTGGTAAAATGGAAGTGAACTTTGAGATGATTAATGCTGTGATGCAGTGGATCGTTTTACCGATTGCTGGGGTTGTGATTTACATGTTCAACAAGCAAGCGCAGCACCATACTGACATAGCAGTTCTCAAGTCACTTCAAGAGGCTACTAAGACATCACATGATCGTGAGATGAAAGAGATGAAAACAACCATCGCCGCAATATTCACCAAGCTCGACAATATTGAGCAAGCGTTGCGCAAATAAGTACGCAAACAGATGGACCAGAAAGCAATCATATCAGTGCTTTTTGCAGCGGTGGTTGCGTTGATCGGGTGGAATATTAAGACCACCAACGACTTACAGTTGCAGGTGCAAAGGCTAGAGATCATTCTGTTGAATGATGCTTTTGCGAAATGATATGGCTATCCTCGAAAGCATAGCAGCAGCAAACGCAGCGTACAGCGTTATAAAGACTGCGTTGGGCAACGGCAAAGAAACTGCTGGCGTCATTAGTTCAATAGGCAAATTCCTTGCTGCAGAAGATGACATCAAGCAGGCAGTTCAAAAGAAAAAGAACAGCCCGCTTACAGCAATCACTGGCGGCGATGAAGGTGATTGGGAAGAGTTCCAAGCCCTTGAAAGCATTAAACAAAAACGCGCTGAGCTAGAAAGCTACTGCAGACTATATGCTCCTGCAGGCACTTGGGATCGCTGGATCGCTTGGCAGAATGAAGCGCGTAAGCAACGCCAAGCCGCACGCAAGGCAGCGCAAGCAGCTCATGAGAAAAAGATGGAGCAAATACAGATTGCTGCGGGCGTCATGCTGGCGATCACTGGCGTAATTTTGTCAATCTACTATTTAGGTGTATACATGGGGAAGTGGTGAACAAATACGTGATCTATGACAAAAATGGAAAGGTCGTCATAATCACAAGCAACAAGAGGATTGCAGAACACTATGCCAGCAACAATAATTGATGACTACAAAATCTTTCCACGGCTGATGATGTTAGTCGTGACAATCTTAACCTACCAAAGCGTCCACTGGTACATGTCCTTGCCTGACCCTACGAATGGACAAGCAGGGCTTGTTAGCGTCTGTATGGGCGCTCTCACAGGCTGCTTTGGCATCTGGATGAATAAGGAGGCCGCAAAATGATACAGGCTCTCATAGGTCCACTGACAGAGCTGGCAGGCGGTTGGCTCAAAGGCAAGGCAGATGCAGCAAGCGCAGCAGCTAATCTAAAGCTAGTAGAAGCAGAGGCCAAAGCTACTATTATGAAATCCGCAGCTACGTCTGAGGCTGAGTGGGAAAAGATTATGGCGCAGGGCAGCCAATCGTCATGGAAAGACGAGTGGTTAACAATACTGTTTAGCGTACCATTAGTCCTATGCTTTACAGGCGAATGGGGTCGCAAGACGGTTGCAGATGGCTTTGCCGCGCTAGAAAGCATGCCTGAGTGGTATCAGTATACGTTGGGCGTGATCGTAGCTGCCTCGTTTGGTGTGCGCTCAGCAACTAAATTCTTTGGGGGTAAAAAATAATGGCTAAAGGTGATGCGTTAAAGATGCTGCAAAAGAAATGCGGCGTAACTCCTGATGGCGCGTTTGGGCCAAACACAGCCTGCGCTATCGCAAACTATTACAAACTAAATGCAGTACGCGGCGCGCACCTATTAGGTCAAGCTGCGCATGAAAGCATGAATTTTCTGGTGTCTGAAGAAAACCTGAATTACCGCGCGAAAACCATGTGCCGCGTGTGGCCCTCACGGTTTGCCTCAGAGGCTGAAGCTGCGCCATACGCAATGAACCCAGAGAAACTTGCAAACAAAGTCTACTCAGGGCGCATGGGGAATGGCCCAGAAAGCTCTGGGGATGGCTGGAAGTATGCAGGCAAAGGCTTCATCCAACTTACAGGCAAAGACAACACACGCGAGTTTGCAGAGCATATAGGCCGCGATAGCTTAGTTGACGATCCTTCACCGATTGCTGACGAACTAGCTATGGACAGCGCAATATTCTTCTTTGAGAAAAACGGGCTGTTCAGGCTGGCAGATCAGGGTGTCAACGATGATGTAATCAAGCAAATCACAAGGCGCGTCAATGGCGGCTATCATGGGCTTGATGACCGCATGAAGAAAACCAAGGACATTTACCGCTGGCTAAGCTAGTGCAGCGTTTCCGCACCTTCGCTCTCACCTGACATAAGCGCAAGCACAACAATGATTGCAGCCATGACTTCCTCTGGCTGTGATCCAAGCTCTACACGCTCATCCATGTAGTCCAGAAGCGCATCGACTTCCTCGCTTGTGCTTTCAATATCGTCATCCATGTCGATTTTCACGAAAGTTTGCATGCTGCACTCCTTGTGTTGGCTAAGGCCAGTCTACAAGGTTTTGCAGGGATTAGCTAATGTCCATTGCGTCAGTTCCGCGCTGGATCATGTCGTGGTGCATTGTCTCACATGTGCGCAGCAAGGCGATATAAGCACGAACAAGGGCTTCCATTTCGTGATCGCCACGCATCCATCGGTCTTGCGGTAAACCGCGCTCTGCACGCTCTATAATCTTTGCTGCGATGGCAAAGTAGTCTGGTAGGTCATTCATCCTTCTCTCCCTCGTTTTCCATCCAGTGGTAAATCCTGTGGCAATTACAGCACAGTGGGATACATTTCTCAATTTCTTCCCACATTTTCTTGAACTGTCCTTGCTGCAATAATTGACTTACCTTTGGGTCGCCGTTCTGGTCGGGGTGATGGAAATCTATTGCAGCGGGGTGAGAAAAGCCACAAAAAAAGCAGGACAAGCCTGCTTTGTAGTCTCGAAACTTTTGCTTTTGCTCTTGTTTGCGCTTTCGCGTTCGTTCAAGCGTGACTTCTCTGTTGCGCTGATACCAATCAGCACCGTAATTCTTGCTATACTCCCTGCGCTTCCCCTTGTCTTTGTAAGGCAAAGGTCAATCTTCTTATGTTGGCTACACGCTTGAAA
>Ga0208767_1002173_pt1 | contig 15053 bp, 13 predicted proteins | sample VirMetDEL_Mar_21_FD_184514 | JGI IMG/M metagenome (GOLD analysis project Ga0208767, IMG submission 184514) | Aqueous microbial communities from the Delaware River and Bay under freshwater to marine salinity gradient to study organic matter... | ecosystem: Environmental > Aquatic > Marine >... | reverse complement strand
GACCCAGCAGTAATTGAAAGTTTAATTGCAGAAAGAAATGCTCGCCTTGCCAACGTAGCTGCCATAGATGCCGCTGCCCAAGCAGAAATAGAAACTCAAGCTGCGATTGATGAAGTTGAAGCTTCTAGAAAGGATTTGGTAGCAGGAATAGTTGCTGAAGCTGATGCTTTACGTCAAAGCAGTATGGATTTGGCAATACAACAAGCTGCGCTACTTGGTCTTGGTGTGACAGCGCAAGCAGAGTTTGACGATGCTATACAAAGAATCCGAGACTATGAGAAAGAGCAAGAAGACTTAGCGACCAAGAAAACTACTGAAGGCAAAGTAGAAGCTCTGCGAAGGTCTTTGTTATCTGAAGAAGAGGTTTTGCTAGAGTCTCTTAATAGCCAACAGCAATTAATAGATAACGCAGAAGCTTTAACTATTATAAATAAACAACAAGCTGCTGATATGAAACTGGCTATTGAGGCCGATTATCACAAGAAGAAGAATGCACTTCTCAAAGAAGGAACAGATGAAGAGATATTGCAAGGAAGCAAGTTAACAGGTCATATGCTAGGTCAGCTTGGAAAGCAATTTAGTGGGGTCCAGGCTAACAACAAGAAGATGTTCGCAGCTCAGAAAGCATACAAGATTGCTAAGGCAACTCAGAATACATTTGACGCAGCTAACGAGGCGTTAGCAAGTCCTTACCCTTGGCCTTTACCTCAAGTGTTTGCAGCTACCGCAGTAGCCGCTGGTTTAGCTAACGTGGCAGCGATTAAATCATCATCGTTTGAAGGCGGTGGTTTTACCGGCACAGGCGGTAGGTCCGGCGGTGTAGATGGTAAGGGCGGATTCCCAGCTATTCTTCATCCGAATGAGACCGTTATTGATCACACTAAGGGCCAAGGCGGCGGTATTACCGTGGTCAACAACATAGACGCAACTGGCGCTGGTGCTGATGTAGATATGAAGATTAGAGCAGCAATGCAGCAGACTTCGCAACAAACTATACTCAGCATACAAGATCTGATGCGCCGCCGGAGATTCGGGTAATGACTGTATATATGTTCCCAAGCATAACGCCATCATCTAGCACGTTTGAGCTGGTGACGAACACTCGGACGTTTCAAAGCCCGTTGACTAACTCAGTTCAGACTGCATCAAGGAAAGGTTCTCTCTGGAAGATATCTATGCGATTTAATAATCTCTCTGGCAATGACAGAGCGATAATGCAGGGGTTTCTGGCGAAGATGAACGGGCAGCAGCACAGAATGTATTTGCATGATCATTCCGCTGTGAAAAGAGGCATAGCGCCTAGCAATCCGGCTGACACCTTAGTCGTAAACAGCGCAGGGCAAACAGGCTCTACCTTAGTAGCTAGTGGAGCAACCGCTCCGCGGACAGGATATCTTAAAGCGGGTGATTACATCGCGTTTAACAATGAGCTTCACATGGTCACTGATGATTGTAATTCAATAGGATCTACAGTCTCTATACCGATTGCGCCCCCGATCAGAAAGCCAACAGTAAATAGTCAGGGTATTGATTATCTACAGCCAATTTTTGGAGTTTTTATGCTTTCTAGCGCGACATCTTGGGATACGCAGCCAGGGATAGTTTCAAATTTCACCGTTGAGGCCATAGAGGATGTTCTAGCATGAGCCGAGGATTCCCAGATAATGTAGCGACAGCTTTAGCACAGCAGCACGTTGCGATTGTGTCTTTTGCCAAGTTAGAGTTTCCGTCTGGGACTGTTTACCTTCACAACTCATTGGGAACATATACTTGGGACGATGGGTCTGGTGATAAAGATTGGTTGGGTGTCGGAGATCTTGGATCTATCTCACAGGTAGAAGAAGGTCTTGACGTTAGTCCTTACGCTATTACGCTAACTTTAAGCGGATTAGACGCAACGATATCAGGCGCAGCTTTAACCGAAGACTACTACCTACATCCTGTCACGGTTTACCTTGGTGTCTTGGACGCTGACGATGTGTTGATTGACACACCTACCCAGATCTGGGCAGGGTTCATGGATCAAATGAATATGTCGGTCGGTGCCGATGGAGGTGATGCCATTCAGTTAATCGCTGAGTCCGAGCTGTCAAGGTTCAACAAGTCTTTGAATTTGATGTATACCAACGCAGCACAGCAGGAGAAGTCTTCTGGTGATCTGTTCTTTAGCCACATGCACAAGATTGAAGGCGCTAAGATTGATTGGGGTGCTAGAGGAACTGGTGGTTCAGGTGGAGTGGGTACGCCAAGGGGGCCACAAGACGGAGGCAGAAAATAATAATGATCTTGCAAGTCTATCAAGCGTTGAACAAGTGGGAAAAGAAAGACTTTGATTATGGTTCTGTTGATTGCTGTCAGTTCGCTGGTTTCATAGTAAAAGAATTAACAGGCAAAGACTATCTTACCGATTTCCATTATAATTCTGAGGAAGACGCTGAATCTATCATTAAGGATTTTGGCGACTTGGAAGACACTGCTGCAAGCGTTTTAGGCGAACCTACGGAAGACATTAGATCTTTATCGGATGGTTCGCCAGTTATCGTAAAAACGCCAGACAGCCAGCTTATGGGTATCAAGCTGGGTAACACGGCAGTTTGTCTAGTAAAGAAAGGATTCGCTAGAATTCCTGAGCAGCATATATTATCGGGATGGGATTTATGGCACAAGCGTTATTAAAAATCGGTTTTTTCGTTTTTGAGGCTTTTGCTGGAGCCGCTGCTGCTGCAACGCTTGGTGCAGGTGCTGCTGTAGCGATTGGTGCTGCTGTTGTAGTTGGAGGGACTTTAGTTGCTAAACACGCAATGAGTCTTTTTGAAGTAGAAATGCCGACTGTTGATACAGACGCTTCTAGGCAGAGAACAGTTAGATCAACCACAGAGCCACAAAAAATAATCTACGGTGAGGCATTGGTATCTGGTCCGATTTCTTTTATCGGGTTATCGGGCACCGATAACTCAGACCTCTATCAAACCATTGTTCTAGCGGGCCATGAATTAAACGACATTACCGACATCCACATGGATGACGTTGTTATTACAGACTCACAGATCAACGGCGGGTCTGATGCTGGCGGTAATGTTACTGCTGGGAAGTTTGGGCCTAAAGGCTCTCCTTCAACTACCATTTGCGTAATTAAAAAGCACTTAGGCGAAGCATCTCAAACAGCAGACGTTTTATTGACAGGCCCGTTTGCTAATTACACATCCGCTCACCGTGGCGATGGTATTGCTTATTTAGCAATGAAGTGGGTGTTGAACGACGATTCAGCGGAGACTTGGGACAAATTTGCGCCTTCAAATGTAAGAGCATTGGTAAAAGGTAAGTCTGTTTATGATCCAAGAACAGATACCACGGTTTATTCGGACAACCCAGCACTTTGTCTTGCTGACTATCTCACGGATACCATTTTGGGTATGGGCATTCCTACCAGCAAGATAGACTGGGATGCCGTTGAAATTGCCGCAGAAGGTTGTGATGCATCAGTGCCTGTTCCTGGCGGCACGGAAAAGCGTTTTACTTGTAACGGCGTAGTCTTTGCAACTGACTCACATCAAAAGAACATAAACAAGATCTTGTCATCAATGAACGGAAACCTTGTTTATTCTAACGGCAAGTACATCGTTCACGCTGGAATTTATGAAGATGAGACGATACAGGAACCATTTGAAACATTAAACGAAGATGACCTGATTGGAGCAATCTCAATCAAGACTTCTTTGGAGCGATCAGACCGATTCAACACGATCAAAGGTCTGTTTATTGATCCCGCCCAGAATCACAAGTCTAGCGAGTTTCCGAAGGTTCAGTTAGCTGACGCTGTTACTAGAGATAATAATGAGATTCTGGAAAAAGAAGTCCAGTATCCCATGACAAACTCAAGCTATATGGCTCAGAGACTGTCACACAAGCTAATTAAATTAAGCGATCAGCAGAAGGTGATTAGCTTTCCTGCCAATCTGGCTGCTTTAAGGATAACGGCAGGTGATCGGGTTAAAGTCTCTATTGAAGAATTGAGCTGGTCAAACAAGGTTTTTCAGTGTGTTGGATGGACTTTCTCAGAAGAAGGAGGAGTTAATTTAACTTTACGGGAAGACTCAGAAAGCGCTTACGATGATCCCACGGTAACGCCAGACAATGAGTATTCCACGATTACGGCTACAGGCGACATCACAGATGCATTCAGAGGTGTGCCTAGTCCTAGTGGCTTGACTGTTACCCCTGGACTAAAAAGTAATGAGTTGAACTGGGTGAATCCTGGCAAGACTAATGACTTTGGGACGATTTACGTCTACGCATCAAGGAATGCAAATTTCTCATCTGCGATAAAGATCGGTGAGACTGACGGAACTCAATTTATTCACGATGGTTCAAATAAATCTTTGATCTTCTTTCCTTCAGTTGTGAATGTAGGTGATACCTACACGATAAGAACTTTGGGAAATACAGACTTTACGGCTATGGGCGCTGCTTCTAATACCGTTGGGGTTGTCTTTACTGCAACGGCGACAGGAAGCGGCACAGGTAATCTCTGGGAAACCATAGCCCCAGGAAACCTTAGATATTACTGGGTACGGGCAGTTAAGAATGTCGGGACAGATGACGCATCAAGATCTGGCCTAGAACCGCCCAATGATCCCAATACCACCGTTTTCGCAACTGTAGGTGCTGTTGAGGTTGACTGGGACAATGTTGCCGATCCTACTATTGGGATTGATATCAACAACGATACCATCTCAATCAATACCGGCGTTGCGAACACAACGACAGGTCAGGACGTAGCAACCAGCGGCATAGAAGCTGGCACAACCGTCACCCAAGGCGGTATTACTATGAACCAGGGCGGCTCTATCAAGGGCGGCCAGAGTGCATACAACAGCGGCACAGGGTTTTTTCTTGGGTATGATACGAACGCTTATAAATTCAGCATCGGCAATTCCAACACTGAGGCGCTGACTTTTGACGGCACCAATCTGGCCGTTACCGGCGCAATCACAGCAACGTCAGGGAGTATAGGCAATAGCGTCACAGTTGGCGGAACTGCGGCAAGCACAGTTGCTAGTGAGGCGGCTGCCGGAAACCAAGCAGCAGACCAGATATCTCTGTTGCCTCGCGCAGATGACAGTGAATGGACTGTAGGCACTGGTGCAAAAGGAATATGGAGTCTAAACGGCGAGACTTCTGAAAACGCAGTAGTAGTTGAAAATGGGCCGCATGGTGAGCTTGAGCGAATTTGGAAGGCTACATCTACAGACGGCAGCGGGCCAGACGGTGGTTTTCAGAACACCTCAACCGCAAATCAATTCCCAATTGTAAGCGACACAACTTATAGATTCTCTGTCTTTATAAAACAGGACAATACAAACGGAAGTATTTATCTTGGCGCTTACAACTTCGGCGGCGGTTCTACACTCAGTCTGTATAGGTATGACGGCACCGGAGGGACTACCAATAAATATTGGTTCGTTGACGATCTACCAACACAAGGAGAATGGTATCTTTTAGTCGGTTTTATTAACCCATCTAATACAAACTCAAACAGCGGTAAAGGCGGTGTATACAACTTAGCCACAGGCGTAAAAGTAGCTTCGTTTGATGACCTTAGATTCTCGGGAGACGGGTCTGAGACAGATGCAACCACCTTTGCAGTTAGAACTTACAATTATTATGCCGCAGCAACCCCTACCTCTATAGTCCGGTGGGCGCATCCAAGGGTTGACCGTCTTGACCGTAGAGCGCCATCAATTGCAGAGCTTTTGCGGGGCTGGACGAGCCTAGCGGAGCCCATTAATGCGGGTGTAACAATTACCGGCGGCGGCATCACTATGTCGGGCGGCGGTTCTATCAAGGGTGGTCAAACTGCGTTTAATGATGGCACAGGTTTCTTCTTAGGTTACGATGCAGCCAGCCCAGCGGGGTATAAACTTAGTGTTGGAAACGCAGGGACAAACTCACTGACGTTTGAAGATGGAGCTTTATCAGTAAGTGGCTCTATTACAGCAAACAGCCTGACTGTAGACGAAGCAAACATAACGGGGACGCTAACGCTAGGTGGAGGCGTATTACAAGACGGTTCTGGCAATAATCTAACAACAACAACCACTCTAAACGCAAACCAAATAATGAGCGAAGTTACAGGGGTCGTTAGTCAGGCGCAACACGCAATCCCATCGTTTTATCGCATCACGACAAACGATGCTCTTGCTCCCTCAAACTCAGAGTTTAATGCCGCTGCTGGTAGACTGCCAAAAGTCAACGACATAGTAATTACCACAGACACAACCGTTACTAATCCGGTAACGCCTAACAGAACTTATGGTTGGACCTGCACAGTTGCAGGAACCGCTAGTACAGAAGCAACTTGGGGGGCAATAAGTGACTTCATTTCTGGGGATCTTTTGGTTGATGGAACTGTCACCGCCGATCAGATAGCCGCTAATGCTGTAACGGCTGGCAAAATCAACGTCACCAATTTAGAGGCAATTCAATCTAATCTTGGAAACATTACTGCCGGAACATTAAAAGGCGGCGGAGCTACAGCGCCTCCAGACGCTAATGCAGCACCAAGTGGTACAGAAAGCGGTTCATTCTTTGACCTTGATGACGGGAAGTTTGTAGTTGGAGACGCCAGCAGAAGCCTTTTGTTTGACGGCAGCAACTTGACCATGACCGGCGATGTTAGGGTAAAAGGAACGGTAGAAGCGGACACCCTGATAGTAAACAACTCTTTTCAATTTGTCGGTAAAGAGTTTTTCATCGCTGCTGGGGTTGAAGCTGGGGGCATCACTGCTGATATGCTTAGTGGCAGCGCGATTAACTTATTACAAGGATCGCTTGCCCAAAGCGTTGGCGGAAGCAACGGTGACTTTAAAGAGGGCACTGGAACATTCACGACTAGCGGCGGCAGCATTGTCCTAGGAACTTCTGGTGATCTGTTTGACCACGGCGAGCTTGGCATTGACCTTGAGGCAAACTTTAGCATCAGTTGGAATAGCACTACTGAGTACAGCACTGACACTTTAACGCTGCAATTCCAAGTAAGCACTGACGGAACAAATTACACTAACATCGGAACCGCTCATTCAGTAACTATCGCAAAGTATGACTTGAGCCAATACTATCCGGGCGATTACTACGTTTATTTCAGCTACACCGACATTACAGAAACCATAAGCGCAGGATCTCTAACTAATAATACCGATTATTATATCCGCGCTTTAATTTCTAGCGTTCCCGATTCGGTCACAGGTCAAACGCCATCTTTTACATTCTCAGCAAACGAAGGGGTAACAGGTGTTACGTCAACGGGCGGTAATGCTGACACGCTAGACAATTTAGACTCAACGGCATTCTTGCGCTCAAATGTTGATGACACCTTTGATGCTAACTTAACTGTCACCGGCAACCTTACAGTCAACGGCACCACCACGACCGTCAACACTGACAACCTCACGGTCAAAGACAACAACATAACCCTGAACTATTCCACTGGCGACTCATCTTCCACCGCGAATAATAGTGGAATCACGATCCAAGACGCGGTTAATTCTACGACAGATGCTTCTATCCTATGGAAGGCTGCGAGCGATACTTTTGAGTTTAGTCATGGGCTAACCAGCTCAGGGGCAATATCCGCCACTAGCTTTGAACTAAGCGGCATCTCGGTTATTGATTCTAGTCAAAACATTAACGCAGCAAGCATATCTACTGACGCAATAACAAGCGCGGGTGACATAACCCTAACCAGCACTACCACTTCATCCCCGTCAGTAAACTTCAACAGCAGCACAGCTACCGACCCTTCTGTTGATATGGCGATTAAACTTGTAGGCGAAGAACTGCATTTCTACGAGCCTGAAGATACCAACAAGGTGCATTTCAAGATCTACGATGACACTGGAGTAGACGCGCCGTTTGGTTATTGGGTGAACGGAACCAGAATGGCAGATGCCAACAGAAATCTGACCGTTGGCACTATCTCTAGCGGAAATCTGACCGTTGGCACTATCTCTAGCGGAGTCATCACGGCGGGAGCTAGTACTACACAAGGAACCTCAATTATTGAGGGATCTTATTCAGACGGGACTCTTGTGGTTTTTGGAGGGCGTTACTCAAGCGGTGGTCCGTTCATTGGATATGGGGTACGCCCAAGCACGACCGATACAAACAAATTTCACAGTTCTACAGGCGTTGCCTTAAACAGATCGGCGTACATCTTAGATTCAAAACATGCGTGGTATCTAGGCTCATCTCAAACGGTAGCAATTGGGAGCGACGTAACAATATCAAAATATATGGAGCTAACCACATCCGGATTAGACGTTAGCACAGGAATAACCACCGCTGGAACTATCTCTATTGATCAAAACTCAGTTGCCTCTGGAGCTTGGTCTTTAGAGATAACAAACAGCGAAGGGCCAGCATACACCGCAGACGCTTTAACTGCTTACAACGCACATACAAGCTGGGATATGGCTGACAAGACTACGCTCGCTATATCATCTAGGCCAGACAATTCAGGCATCTATACTTATATGTCCAGCGCGGCTTCTACCGCAATCGGATCGTCAGTTCAGTTAGACAGGACAGTCCAATTAAATCATCTCGCTACAAACATAGATGGAATGAAGCAGTGGGTCTTTTACCAATACGATGGATCAGGGACTTCGGCTAATGACTTTAAAATTCCCAATGGTGATTTGTTTAATATTATTTATTACGATGGAAGTTTAGGGAATGTAGATGTCCTAAAGCTACAGCATGACCGACTGAGCCTATTTACGGATATTACAGCTACAGTTATCAACACCGGAGATGCTACGTTATTAACGCTTCACCATGATACTGGTGCAGATCTTTCACAGCAGAAGTCTTTTATTGACTTTAGTTTTGAAGATGACAATACAAACGAAACGCCACAAGTAAGAATTGGCGCAGAGGTTGGTCAAAACGGTAATGCGGATAGCCAGATAAAGGAAGGTTCTGGTGCGTTTGTGGTTTATACAAACAACGCAACAACGGCCAGCGGAGCAGCTACTGGCTTAAACGAAAGATTTAGGGTTGATTACACCGGCGATACTTGGATTAAAACCGGTGTCCTAAAAATGGGAACCACCACAGTTATTGATGCTGCAAGGAATATTACAGCAAACACTATTACAGCTACAAGGAACGGCACAGCTCTAACTGTAAATAGCGGAACTACAAATGTGACCGCTACATTTGAAAGCGGGGATGCTACTGCTTGGATTAATTTAAAAGATAGTAATTCGTCCACCTATGGAACTCTTTTAGGTGCAGAGGGTGGTTTGTTCAGAATTAGAACGAATAATAATGATGAGGATACTGATTTAACAGTAGATACTGCGGGCAATCTTTCTGTGAGCGGGGCTATTACTAGCACCGGCAATCTGACCCTTAACAATACTAATATTAGTGGTGTAAATGCCTTTTCCTTTTATGATCCTGGTCCAAACGAAGGAATTTCATGGACTAACGGCAATACAGCGATTTTTGAGTCTCCTGACGATCTAATAACAAACACTGCCGGTAATTTGCAATTCGTTTACGGAACCACCAGACGCTTAACGGTTAATAGCTCAGGAATTGACGTTAATGGCACTATCGCTAGTGGGGCTATTACTGCAACTGGCGACTCTTCTGTCGGTGCAAGCGGCAATATTAGTATGTCGGCAGGTAGTGCAGGTCAATTTCAAGTCCTTGGATCAGGTTATACAGGTGCAATTGCTTTAGATGCTAATGCCATGCATATATACCATAATTCAAGTGCTAGAAACTTAATACTGGGAACTAATGAAACTGCAAGACTGACGATAGGTGGCACTGGCGGTTTTAACTTCAATAGCAACAACCTAACCAGCATCGGAACAATCTCTAGTGGGGCTATTACAGCAAGAGCCGATGGAGGAGCCTTAAAAGTATACTCCGCTACGACTCAAGCGGGAGCAAGAGTTGAGTTTAGCGACTTATTGCCGGATGAAACCCAAAAAGGTTATCTAACTTATTACCATGTAAATACTGGGTCGTATGGATCAGGAAATGCGTTTGTTTTTGATGACACAGAAGACAGTCTAAGTGTATTTGTTGACGGCAAGATTTTATCTAAAGATGGCTATTATGTAGGGCCAGCAACCGGCACCGGCGCAGGAACGCAGGTTATTGACTCCAGCCGTAACCTAACCAACATAGGCACAATCTCAGTAGGTCAAACGTCTAATTCACTTGGCGCTTCTTTTGAGGCGTTAGGGACAGATGCTAAAGTACAAGTTCATTACTTAAGCAACAGCCGTGGCGGGATTGCCGCTTTTAGCACTCAAAGAATTGCCTTATATACTACATCTAGTTTTGATGACATAGTTTTTGGGTATTCCACAGATGCTACCGCTGCAAGTTTTGTCCAGAAAATGAAACTAGACAACGGCACAGGGGAATTAACCGTAAGTGGGGCTATTACTAGTAGCGGACCAATTACAGTAAATAATGTTAATGACACCTATAATTTCAAAGCAGTAGCTGGTGATACTGATTCTTGGTTTGGAGTTTATGACGACGCTAATAATAGTGCGAATATTATTGTAACACGTTCAGACGGTGCTACATCTTTTCTGCATTTAGGTCATAGTGGTGCAACTACAATAAACGGGACTTTATCTAGCGGGGCTATTACGTCAGGTACTATTTCAACTGGATCAGGCACAGCGGGAGCGTTAGCATTAACTGATTTATATTCACCATCCACAGGCGATCATTTAGCAAATATTGGTTGGCTAAGAAGTTCAGGCGGCACTTACCTAAGCTATGGCGCAAAACAATCGGGTAGCGCGACATGGGTCAGCACCTTTGATAACTTTAGCGGCCAGCGGAACTATGTTGCCTTTAACAATGATAGCGTCACGATGGTGTTTGCTCCTGCACAACAGACGGCTGTTGGTAGTGCAATAACAGGTTTAACTGAAAGGTTTAAATTTGACTTAGCCGGTGGAAATTTTCAAGTCGGCGGCACCACAGTAATTGATGGTAGTAGAAACGCTACTTTTGCAGATGTAGATGTCAGTGGTGACATCGTAATGTCTGGCGCATCTAACTACTTGGTAATACAGAATAGCGCCGAAACTAATGCAGGGATTGTCTTCAACGATCTTCAGGCTGGCGCATGGCCTGCCGCGTCATCACAGCAGTTTAGGATGCAATTTACTAGTGGAGCGGGCAACAATTTTACAATGGGGCATGAAAGTAATTACAGCGCCTTCACATTTGCTCGCACTGGTATTTTTACTGCCGTAGGGAATATCACTGCTTATTCAGACGAAAGACTTAAAGAAAACATCCAAACGCTAGACGGCTCTAAAGTCTTGCAGATGCGTGGCGTGTCATTTACCAAAGACGGTGAATCTGGTTCTGGTGTTATTGCTCAAGAACTAGAGAAGATTGCTCCTGAATTAGTACACGATGGCGAATATAAGTCTGTCGCGTATGGAAACCTTGTTGGTTATCTAATTGAAAGCGCCAAGCAACAGCAGTCAGAGATTGACGAACTAAAAGCCCTTGTTAAACAACTAATGGAGAAATAGAAATGGCTATAACTAAAACTGAAGTATTACAACGATGCGAGACTTACCCCGCGTCAGACCCAAGCGCAGAGTCTACGACTAACAAAGCCAATCCCCGATTGATGGTTGTTATGGAAATCACCTTTGACGATGCTGATGATGCTGAATTGCCAGCGGTTTCTAATCATGTCACTCATTTAAATCGGTATGACGCTGACGGCAATCCCACGGATGTATCTGGTTACGTTCAGCTAGTTCAAGACATCTGCGCGGCGGTCTGGACTGATGAATGATTACACGATGCGGGATGACTGGATCTGCTTCACGCATGTCTATGACGATGGCGAGCTTTACATAGAGACTAAGCTCAGAACCACCGTTGAAGCAGATATGCAAGCGGCCATTGAAATGGCGAGGTTGGCGCATGGGAGTAGTTAGCACCAACACGATGGTTGCGGGTACTAACGCTAGTGGATTTGTCGGCTTTATCCGAAATCAAGCTGGATCTATGTCTCCAACTACAACTGACGCCTTTGGTGTGTCCCCAACGATTGATTATCTTTTTTATGAATTCTTCTTCATGACAATTCAGTTTGTTGGGCATTTGGACAACAGCAGCATTACTGGAATGACTGTTACGCCAGCGGGGGGATCTACGACCACTATTACATTTACTAGCTATGTCTGGGACAGCAACAATAACATGACTCGGTTCTCAGATTCCGTTGGCACTTACCCCGCCTTCGTTAGTGGAACGACTTACACTGTGGAACTTTTGTGTACGACTACTGACATGAACACGGAAGGCACAACCTTAGAGCGTAGAAACCCTAAAGATATGAACGACTTTTATGGCGCTACCAGAAACGTGCCGCCGGTGTCAGGCTTATTTAAACTGAGCTGGCTAAAGAATGCGGTGAAGTATCAATTTTCAGCATCCATGACAGCGGGAAAATACACTGCTGGATTTCCGGCAAATTTTACGATTAGGGGTTATCACATTGCTTTTAGCATAGGGTCAATGACGGCCACAACCCTTTCAGGCTTAATCAACACTTATAACGGAAATACAATTATTTCTATATCTGAGACCTTTGACCAAGCATCAACCTCTTACTTGCCTACTCTGATCATCAACACCGGCCCGAACAGCCAGTGGTACAAGCTGCAAATAGGATCGGCTTCTTTTTACAGGGAAGACGCGACCTTTAGTGCTAATCCCAATAGCCCTTATTGGACAACATTTAGCTGGAACACCGGCTCAACGCAAAATATCGTAGAAAACAACACCTATGCAATTAAGCTGACCTGTTAAACCAGTGGAAGACGTGCTAATAACACGATAAAATCGTCAAACCACAACTAAGGAGAGGAACATGAGTGAACAGAAGCGGGAAATGAGTGCCGACGAATATGTAACAATGGCTAAGATTGATTCATTAGCTAAACAAAACGCCGGTCAGGCTCTCAGAATAGCCGATTTAGAGGCACAACTCAGCTTGATTCAAGCACAACAGCAGCAGCAACAGCAGCAGTCAGCAGAAGCGCCGATTCCAGGCGAAGAACCTGTCTTTGAAGAAGTTGACGAAGCGCACTAGGTGATAATATGCAAGAAGAAGCCAAAACAGTCATTGACGGTCTAGCCGTTACAGGAACCGTTGCAACAATGGCTGGTTGGCTTCCGCCGCTTGCAAGTGCTTTAACCATTATCTGGTTATCCATTCGGATCTGGGAAAGCCCTACCATTCAGAACATCTTTAAACGAGATGTCTGATGGAAGTCTGGGAAACAATTGTTCAGAGCTGGCCCGTTGCAGCAGGGGTATTTCTCCTGATTCTGACGATTGGTAAGATTCTGAATAGGCTTGAGGTTTTAGAATCCAAGATGATTGAGGCGTGGAAGGCGATCAACGAACTGATAAGGAAGTAGCAAATGATTGCTGAACTTGTTGCCTTCAATGCCGCATTTGGAGTTGTCAAAGAATTCATCGGGAACGGCAAAGACTTGTCCGATTGCTTTGGCCAGATCGGTCAGATGGTCAACTGCAAGGAAGACATAAAGGCTAGGCAGGAGAAGAACAAGAAGTCTTTGTTTGCTTCTGACGCAGAAGAATTCATGGCTCTTGAGCAAATAGCTAAGGCCGAAGAAGAACTGAAAGACTTCATGGTTTATTTTGGACGAGCTGGCCTCTGGGATGACTTTATCATATTCCAGGCTAAGGCTAGGAAAGCGAGACTAGAAGCAAAGAACGCGCAGATCCAGAAAATAAACAGAAGGATGCACTTTGCAGGACTCGTGGTTGCGTGTGGTCTAATTTGTGTCGGCTTGTATGCTTGCTTTACTATAATATTTGCGATTGTGAGGTAGTCATGCTTGAGTCACTTATTGGTCCCGTTACGGGACTATTAGACAAGTTCATTGAGGACAAAGACCAGAAATCTAAGTTGGCGCATGAAATTGCAACAATGTCGCAGAAATACGCGCAAGAAATTGCTAAAGGTCAAATGGCTATCAATCAGGTTGAGGCGGCCCACAAGTCGCTGTTCGTGTCCGGCTGGCGGCCCGCAGTTGGCTGGGTTTGCGTTTTAGGAATGTTTGGGAACTTTATTACTATCCCATTCAGCAACTTTGTCCTAGCTTTGTTAGGTATAGACATAGTTATACCTCTTGTCCCATTGGAAACCATGATGCCTGTGTTGATGGGTATGCTTGGGTTAGGTGCGATGAGAACTTACGAGAAGAAGAACTCGGTGCATAGGGATAAGTGATGTTTAAGTATTTTACGCTAGAGGAATTCGCATGTCAGGAGACTGGTGAAAATGAGATCTCAGAAGAATTTGTTCACGCGCTGGACTCACTACGCTTTGAAGCTGGGTTTCCTTTTGTCATTACGAGCGGGTATCGGTCTCCTCGTCACAGTCTTGAAGTTAAAAAGCCTGGCGGCGGAGGACAACACACGACAGGCCGCGCTGCTGATATTGCTGTTAGCGGTGGGGTTCAGCGTTATCGTCTGGTTGCCGCAGCTATTAAACTGGGGTTTAGTGGAATCGGCGTGGCAAAAGGATTTGTCCATGTAGATACTAGGACAAGTGCTAGGGTTATCTGGGTCTATTAAAGTTGGCCCCCGAAGGGGCCGTGTGCGGAGGAAGCACGAGAATCCGAGAAGCATACCACGTTCCTTCCTTAAATTAATCACTCAGTTTGTTGACTTATTCGCCATAACCGTTAAAATCTTACCTCCAATATCTATTTGTCTGGAGGAAGACGATGGAACAATCCGAAAACATAGCAGAAATCTCTGCTGCTTTAAGTAAAGCACAAGCCGAAATTCGCAATCCTGCGAAGAACATTCAAAATACGTTCTTAAAGAACAAGTACGCTGACCTAACGTCTGTGCTTAATTGCATCAGACCTGTTTGCGCGGCTAACGGTTTAGCGTTCATGCAGACTGTAGAAGCTTATGGCGACAGGGTAGCGGTAACCTCC
>Ga0208767_1002172_pt1 | contig 15054 bp, 19 predicted proteins | sample VirMetDEL_Mar_21_FD_184514 | JGI IMG/M metagenome (GOLD analysis project Ga0208767, IMG submission 184514) | Aqueous microbial communities from the Delaware River and Bay under freshwater to marine salinity gradient to study organic matter... | ecosystem: Environmental > Aquatic > Marine >... | reverse complement strand
CGATACGCCGGGGCACCTACGCGATGAACAGAAGTCGAACCAAGCGCGGGCAAATCGGCCATTTCGTACGGTTTGATCCGATCGTCGTCGGAAAGATCCGCGTTCGCGCTGAATGAGTATTGGTGGACATACGTTGGGCCGTGGTGGTCAACGATGCCGTGCGTGTCGAGGTAGGCCCCGTAGGTGTTGCCGTTGCCGAGTTCGGGGCGTGGCAGGTTGAGGCCGTTGAACGTCCGCAGCAGGGCGCGGAGTATGTCGCCGTGGGCGAGGTCGACGGGCGCAACGCCGGCGGCTGATGCGTGTGCCGGCAGCAATGCGTAAACGTCGAAGCCGTCCTCAAGCCGTGCATTGAGCGCTACGGTTGCTCCGGTGCGCGTGCGTGTGTCCGACGTGCGCGACGAAACGCGGGCGCTTTCGCGCGGGCAGATGAACAGCGTGTTGTTGTCGATCGTCGCGTCGCCAAGCACATACTTGCGCATCACCATAGACAGCGACACGGCCCCCATGACGCGAATGTTTCGCGCGACCGTCGGGGATGTCACGGTATAGGACCGAGTAACGGTCGACGGCGTCGGCATCGTGAGCGTGTTCGCATCGGCGGCCTGCACCTTGTGCCACCCGACCATCTCGAATTCCAGGCTCTTGAGTTGCACTTCGTTGCCGTTGAGCGTCAGCGATGCCAGTTCCGTCGTGCGCACGACAAACGTGTTGCGGTCGGTGACGCTCACGAGTTGTAGCGTCCCGTTCATTTCCGCGTCGGTGAACCCTGCCAAAACCGCCGACACGTCCCACGGATTGGCATAATCAAGGCTCGGCGTAGTGGTCAGATCGTGATCAAATTGCGTTGTGATCGTCCAATCATCGGTGCCGGAGACCTTCACTGCCGCCGTGATCGGGTTGGGCGCCGGGGCGTCCGTGATTGCTATCGCCGCATACTCGCCAACCGTCACGCCGTGTCCCGTTGCCGTGAACGTGGTTGTGCCGGCGGCTACGACGTCGATTTCCGACACGGCGAGCGTGTCGGAAAACAGCGACGTTAGCGCTGGCAGCCGCATGGCGGCATGGCGATATAGCGGCGTGACCTGCACTTATTTCGGCTTCCGCTGGTGTTTCTGGACCTGGACGACCTTGGTGCCTTGCAGGCGGGTGTGCGCCCCGACGTAGCCGTCTGATTGGCCGCCAGACTTCGCGGATGATCGAGCGCGGGCGCCGGAGAAATTCTTGTTGGCTGCGGCGAAGCCGGCTGCAACTTCCGTCATCCTCGACATCAACGCACCGTGGCGCTCCGTTTGCTTCGGTGTCATCGCATCCGCGTTAGAGTCCATCGCGTCCAGGCGACGGAATTCTTCGGCCGTCGAGTAACCTAACCGGCGGTTTTCGTCTTGGAACGATTGGAGGTCATAACCCGGCGGCATGGCGTTTCCGCTCGACTGCGGCCCGCGCACGCCGGTCTTGAGGGATTCCATGCTCAGCGTTTCGGCCATGCGCGGCGAGCGCGCGCCGAGCTGCCGGCTTGAGTTTTTCTTTCCCGCCATGTCCTATCCTCCACCCACGATCATGCGCAGCAGTTGCACCCCGAAGACTTGCTGCAGTTGGTCCTCGTTCGTCTCATACGACTGTTGCAGGTTCCGGCGGGCGCCCATCTTTGACGTCCCGAATTCCTGGTACGCGCCGTAATGCGTCCCGATTCCAAAGCGCATCATGTGCGCGCCTGAGACCTCGTACGCCGTCGAGTTGTGCAGCGACCAAGTCCGCGGCGCTGAATACTCCCCCGGCGCTGATGCCTGGTGGCTGCCATACAGGCGGCCGGACTTCGATCCGTGCGCCTGGCCCTGCTGCGACGTCCGCACAAGCAGAGCGCCAGCCCTGTGCAACGCCGAATCCAGCCCGCCCCGGAACCGGCGGGGCATGCCGTCCAGCTTACCCAGCGCCCTATCGTTGGCCGTGAACCCCATCAGGCTGCAATCGCCTCACTCTGTTCGCCAACGCGGGCGGCCTGGATTTTGAATTCCCGGCCTTGCTCGTCGACGTCGTCAATCGTCAAAATCTTGTAGAGGTTGCCCGCGCCGTCCTTGATCCGGTCTCGCGCATCGAATGCAACCGTCGTGTGGCGGATCGTAAACGTGTGCGAGGCGTCAATCTCGCCGACGCGGACGCGCGACCATTCGTTGGCGCCGCCGTTCGTCTTGATGTGCGCCCGGACGGAGAACACGTCGGCATAGGTGATCACCGGCTCGGCGCTATCGCTTTGCGCGGCAACGGCCGATCGCCGGACGATCGTGACCCGCCGGTTCATCGAGCCGAGGCATGTTTTCTTGCACTTTGCCATTACGCCACCGCCAAATGCCGGAACACATACGGCCCGAGCAAAGGTTGCGCCGCCGCTGGGATGATCGACGGCGTCGAGTTCTTCATGGCGTAAACCGAACCACCGCCAGAGCTTTCGCAATCGCCGCGATTGGCGTCCATGCTGGCCACCGCCATCAGGATGGCGTGTTTGATATCAGCGGGAACTGTCGTATCGTCGGTGCCGTAGCCGGTCGTGAACGTGATGCGCACGGCGTCGTGGCGGATGGCCTTGTCGTCGGGCCATGATTTATCGTGCCCGAGCCAGACCATGCCCATCTGTTGGCCGATGGTGGTGTCGTGGAACGTGTCGCCTGCCACGGATGTGATCGTGCCGGTTGTTTCGTGCACATACTCGATGAGCAAAACGGTTTTGAATGGCCGCTTGTTGAGCGCGATGCGCTCGCCGAACTCCGGCATAGCCGCCTGCCATGTCGTGTCGAGAATGGACACCTGACAATGATGCTCGATGGCCCGGGCGGCCGTCTTGACAAACAGCGTCAGTTCCGTGTCGCGGGACGTGTCGCCGCTCGGCAGGCCGATGAATTCGCGCACGTCAGCGATGGCAACCGGCAGCGCATCCGTCTCGGCGGTCCTGGTGTAGACCGGCCAAGGTGATGGCACCGGGTCGACCGGCGGCAGATGGAAGCCAGAACTGCCAACGTGTCCGAATACGGCCGTCATTCTGCGTCATCCGGCTTGGGCGGCTCTGCGTCGGCCTTGGCGGCTGCCTTTTTCGCGGCCGGCTTCTTTTTCACGACCGGCGTCCCGGTCTCCAGTTCAGGAAACGCGGCCTTGTTCTGTCGGTTCATCGCGACGGCCATTTGGGCCTCGGTTACAAACCGCGCCTTGCCGAGAGACACGATAAATTCCGCGTCCTGGTGGCGATCGAAACTGACGAACTCGTCCTTTTCGACGTCCCGCCCCTCAAAATTGACTGACCAGCGGCCCGCCTCTGTCGCTTGCACGAATGGCATTGTTGCCCCCTCTTGCCCCAAAAAATACGGAAGTGGGGGCAAAGCCCCCACCGCCATTAGGTCTCAATCGAGGACTGCCAGATCGGGTTGACGTCCGCGCGGCCGAGGATGCATTGCGCCGCCATCGGCGTGGCCGTGCCGTGCGTGCCGCTGAAATCAGCGAGCAGGAACAGATATTGCTCCTTGCCGATATAGCCAACCGTGTGGACTTCGGTATCAGCTGCCGCTTTTTCTGCAATCAGCGAGCGAATGATGCCGCCGGAACCAAGCGTCTCGCCGTACGGCATGACGACATGCTCCGCATCGACTGCCGTCGCCTCGCCGAACGTCGTCGTCGATCCGTGATACAGCTTGAATTCGACCTTATTGGTCGCGCTAAACGTGATACCACCGATCCCGACGTTGGTCTGGATAGTCGCCGACCGATAGCCTGCGGTGTTGATCGCGGCCGGCGTGTTGTCGGCACTCAGTTCCGCCGGCGTGATGATGTTCACGGTTTTGGAATTTGATTTTTCGTCGTAGTCAGCCATTGATAGGCCCTCGCTTCAAAAGTTGAATGGAATGGGTTGGGCGGCGCCCGGCGCCGCCCGCCTACTTATGCGCTGACACGCATGATCTTGATCGCTTCCGGCAGGATCACCGAGGCGGTCAGGTAGCGATAGAACGTGAACACAACCTTACGGCGCTTGGCCTGGGTGTAGTCGTCACGGACAACGGCGGTTCCCATGAGGTCAAAAATTTCATAGCCGCGGCGATAGTCGCCGAAGATCACCGGCTTGCTGCCGACGCCGTCGTTGTGGTTGTCGAGATCAATCGCGTTAGAATCGTACCCATAGCCGTAGATCACCGGCCGGCTGTCGCCGCCGACGGGCTGCCAGATCGGGTTCGAGTCGTTGTCCTTGATTGTGAACAGGTGCGCCAGCGTGCGCCGGTTCATCAGCCACGCAGGATTGTATCCGCGCTTCAGTTCGCCCGTGATTTTCGCGAAATCATCGAACGAAACTGTCGCGCCGGCCGTGTCGACCGTGTCGCATCGGCCATCGGTGATGATGCCTTTGGGCTGTTTGTTGCCGTCGCCGAGCAGGAACAGGCGGCCTTCGTTTTCCGCGAACGCCTCGCCGACGTCCATGACGATTTCACTTTCCATGTCATGGGCGGACATGAGCAGCATGTCCTGCGTGGCGACTACCTCGACGGTCTGCGCATGCACGGTGACGCTTTCCGAGCCGTATTTCTGTTCGTCGCTCTGCGCCGGTTCGCCTTCACCTTCGAAGTAGGCATTCAAGCCATCGAGGCGGCGGTTGATGTCCATCGTCTTGCCGCCGATGATACGATTGCGTGCATAGAGGCGCAGCGGCGAGATTTCCGTGACGTTCTTGCGCAGTTCGTAGTCCGTCTCGGACGGCACGAGAAAACCGCCCTGCGTGTTGACGTCCGTGCGCAGTTCCTTGAGGTCCAGGCCGCCGCCGGTCAGGGATTTCTCGCCCCGCGAATACCAGGACATGAAGGACTTGTATTCGTTGGTGTCGCGGTACGCGTTCTTGGCGGCGAGGTTCTGCTGGCGGCTCTTGGCGAGGTTGCGCTCGAGATCTTCGATGCGCTCTTCGTGCGCCTTGCGCTCGGCTTCCGCCTGCTTCCATGCCTCTTGCTGCTGATCGGAGTAGGCGAGCAGCGCCGTGGTGGCATTTTTCAGAGTTTCGGCGTTGTCGTTCGCTTTGGATTCCTGCGCAGCTATCAGCGCAGCTTTAGCGTCCTCGAGCGTTTTGATCGCTTCGACGTCAAGTTCATTGTCCAGAGGCATTTTCTTTCAAGCCTTTTGTGAGTTGTCGCACTTCATCCATCAAGGACTTAACGTCCTGGTGGAGTTCGGAACCGCCCTCACGGCGGGTGCGACCACCCTCACGGTGGCCTGAAAGAGATTTCGCCAGACCGGGCGTTAGCCCGCAGGCACGCAGACGCACCTCACGTGCGCTCGCGTCAAGACTGTCGTACTCAAGGGAGGACATGCCGGCAAACGGGGACTTCAAGTCCATCTCGGCATAGTATGCGTCCAACACCGGCCTAATGGCCGACTTCATGTCGTCGTTGAGATCACCACCCTCACGGTGGCCAACGATCAGCGCCGACGCATTGAAAAGTGCAGTGCTTTGCGCTTTTAGGCAACCCCCTTCAACGTCTGCAATCAAAAATTTATAGCTGGCCCAGTCATCGAGTGCTGTTTCGTCGACGAACAGAAACGCCTTGGCGAACGCTTCCGACGGCGTCGAACCGCAGTCAGTGTGTGCCTTCACGCGCTCCAGCGCGGCAGCCTGATCCCATGCGCCGCTTTTCTTGTCGGAGACCGGCAGCAGTTCGGAAATGGTGGCTGATTTCATGCGTGAAACTCCCGCGAGAGGGTTGGCAGGTACGTTGACAATCGAGATTTCCCAGAGTTCAGCCGATTTGATGCGGCGGCCCCGGCCGCCCTTGATCGGCTCGCTGTCCGTCGTGCGGAAACCGATAGAGACGCCCTTGATCGAGTTGTTGCGCAGTTGAGGCGCCAGGCGATCGCGAACGAGCGCATCGTCCTTCGGCATCTTGGCCTCGAAATAGAGGCCTTTCTGGTCTTCTGCGCACTCGACAACCGATCCGACAGGCAGATCGCTCATGTTGTGGTTGACCAGCAGGAGTGGCTGGCGGTTCTTGAGGCTTTCAGCAAATGCGCCCTTCTCAATGATGTCACCATCGAGATCAGTATTGCCGAAGACACTTGCGTATCCGCTGAGCGTATAAACGTCGTCGTCATCGCTCGGGGATTTGAAGTTCTTGGTGTCGAGTTGGGCATTGAATGTTTGGAGTTTCATGGTGTCGCTCGCAGCATTTGGTTGGTCGCGGTGACCGAATTGCGGATGAATTGCTCGACGCCCGAAAGGCGATAGGCGTTATCGATGTCGAAACCGGCGCCGAGGCGGTACATGCCGTCAGCGTCACGCAACAAACTCGCTTCGGCGATAACGCGCCGACCAACTCGCACTGTGAATGCGCCGTTACCGGCGGTGACGGTTGCTGTTTCGCCGTTGCCCAGCACGATGCGCGCCCGCGTCGGGCGGCCGGCAAACGTGATGGCCGACGTTGGATTATTCGGAATGTTCGAGCCAAGCGGTGCGCCCGGACGGCGTGGTGTCCTGGTCGGTAGGCTCGGCGTCGTGATGTCGATTTGCTCGTAAGTGCCCTGTTCTTCGGGTACCGATAGATCGTCGATGCGCTGGTATGTTTCCGTCCAGCACCTGCAGTTAATGACCTCTTCGAGCGGCGCGCCGTATGACGTGTCGCCGGGCTGGTTCATTTGCCACCCGGACACCGTGAAATTGTCCTGCACGCGCTCCATCATGCCGTGCATGGCCACATGGCTGGCCCGCACCTTCTCGTCCTGTTTCGTCACCCATCGCTTGTAGACGGGCAGCCCTTCGTCCGGGTGGTCATATTGCCATTGCCGCACAGCCTCGCCCCTGGCCGCTTCGGCGACGCCGTTGGTGTTGACATTCGACATTGTCGGGATGCGCTGCTTGATGCCACGGCGCACCCGGCGGACAATCGCCGTGATCACCGCTGACCATTGCCGCTTTTTCTTCGTCTCGATCGGCCCCGGCGCGCTTTTGGTTGCCATCTCGGTCATGTGTGCGGCGGCCAGATCGCGGTCGATCGTATTGAGTATCAGTGACGCCTGCTCGGTTGCGTTCTGCCGGAGCTTTGGCGCGCTATGCGTCAGCGACTCAAGAGGCGCGCCCGGCGTCAATTCTTTGCCCGTGAATGTCGAATACACCCTGGCATAGTGATCCAGCAGCACCTTTGCCAGATACCCCGCATAGACGTGGCCATCGGGCAATACGCCGAACCCCTGCGCCTCCGCCCAATGCTCGAGATAACTACCCAGGAGACTGTCAAGTTTTTTCGTAAGCGAGCGCTCTAAAGCCAGTTTTTGACGCAGTATCCTGGCCGATCGCGCCGCCGCCTTGGGATGTTTCCGTAAATTGGACATCGGTGAGATCCGTCATGTAGTCCTCATAGAGCGGTGCCAGCCCCGGCGGGCCTAGCACCTGGTCGCCGCCGAGGAATGGTTCGTAGCCGATTTGCTGGCGGCCTTCGTTGGGGCTGATCAGTTGCGCCCTGGTCAGTTCTACAGCACGTTCCACGGCCTTGTTTGCCAGCACGTCGACCGACAACGCATCGTGCTTGATTTCGATGTACTCACCAGTGCGATCCGACGCGGCCCGAGCAAGTGCGCCATAGATGATATTGAACTGCGGCAACACCGCCTGTTCGTAGAACTGTTCCCATGCGGTCGCGTAATTGTGATGTGTCTGTGCCTCGACCGCGAACAGCGTGACGGGCACGTTGTAGCGGGAAATGATGCATTCATTGACGGCCTTGACCAGAGTGCCCCAGTCCATGTCCTTGTTGGTTTGCGTGACGGCCTTGAAATCGACGTCACCGCCGCCCGTCACCATAATGCCGCCGGCGTTGTGGGCGCCTGCCAGGCTGGTGCGGATGTCCTGCTTGATCGCCTCAGCGGTTTCCGGCGTGAGCTTTTCTTTGTACGCGAGGACGCCAGACAGGGACGCGCCCCGGTTCATCAGGTTGACGTTGTGCTGGATCGACGACAATTTGAGGTCGACGTCCGCGCGTACCGCCTGCAGCCGTGACAGCCCTCGCCCCTTGACCTCGCCGGCCATGTCGTAGATGCACAGCATCTCGTTGAAGCCGTCTTGCGAAATCCATCGCATATTGCCGCCAACGTCGTAGCGGTCGAAATTGATCGTGCGGCGCGGCTCCGATAGCTGGATGGTCTGCGCCCACCCGTCAGATCCCTCGACGTGGTTGACGTGTTTGGTCAGGTACGTGTCGATGCTGACCGGCATGTGCTTGGGATTGCCGATCAGATTGATATAGCCGGTGCCGGTGACGAGGTGCTGGACGGTCATTTCCTTGATCAGATGGCGGCGGGTCCGGTTGAAGCCGGGGCGGTCCAGCAGTTGGTCGATCTTGTGCCCTTCGACCGGGCGGCCGTTGACTTCGACGATGGTTTCCATCGATGCGACCTGGTCTGCAATGAGATCGACCACGATCGCGAACGTGGACACGCTCTTGTAGAGGTTCCACGCCTCGTGAGGCAGGATTTCCCGGCCGGTTTGGGCCAGGAAATGATAAGGCGTCGCCCCGGACTGGACCGGCGCGGCGACGGCGGCCTTTGTGCGCCAGCCGGGGATGTAGTCGCGTAGGGCCATTAGGCTACCCCGAAATGTTGAACGGTTGCGCCAGCGGACAGTTCGGTCAGCGCCCAAACGGCGGCGTCGAGCCGATCAGGCGACCCATCCCCGATATACCCGCCCGGCGTCATTCGGATGAGCTGGTCTTCCAAATGGCCATGAATGCCGATGTGGTGCACCTCGCCGCGCTCGTAGAGCAGCGCGATCGGCTCGGCCCGAATGGCTTTGCCGCGTGATGCGGTGACGAGATCGACGCGGATGTTGGCGTCGACGTTCTGGATGACGCTGCGCACCATTTCCCCGCCGAAGTTTCGCTCAGCGACAATCTTGTCGGCCTTGTACTTGTGATAGGCGGTAACGGCCGCCCGCGCCCATTGTGTCGGGCTTCCCTTCATCGAATCGTCGGCGATGATTGCGTATTCGCCGGCGCTGTCCTGGCCGGCGGTGACAATCCCGATCTCGTCCGCCGTCTCGTCCGACATGCTGGCCGCGCCTGATGGATCAACCGCCACCACGACGCGCTGCATGCGCTCTAGGGCGGCCTCCGGCGTTTCGTCAGTAATCCGCGCCGATGCGATCATATCGAGCGTCCAGAGCGCGCCTGGAACGTCCATGAGCAGTTCGCCGAGCAACTCCTGACGCCCGAGCCGGGTGCCCTCGTATTTCGAGATGATCGACTTGAAAAACCGTTCGGCAAGGTTCGATCGGTTGGCGTACGTTGACCCCCGCGTGATCGTGTACGCCTCCTGATTGGCGTCCAGGCCGTTCTCGATCAGCGTTTTGATGACGTCCACCGGCAACGGCGTCGTTGAAATAAAGCAGCGCGGGTTGTCGCCGAGGCGCAGCCCGTACATCAGCATGTCCCAGGTTTCCTGACGGCGGGATGTCTCGCCCGGCTTCGGGTTTTTCTTACCGTGCCATGCGGCGATTTCATCCGTCCAGGCGCAATTGTGGACAAGTATACCGTTCGCGAAATACTCGTGCTCGCCCTCAACCGTGAAGCAGTACACTCTTGCTGCCGCCACTGGTCGCCAAGTTGACGCAACGCTGGCTGCAGAAGTTTCCAGATCGCGACCGGAACGACATGCCGCACTGTTTGCATGCTTTTTCTGTTTTGCGGCGCTCTTCAGCCCGCCGATACTGGCATGTGCGGCACACCGGCTTGCGGCTGCTTTTCTGCTTGCGCTCGACATCGCACCCACAGTCTGCGCATTGCTGAATGCGTGCAGCCTTGGCGCTCCAATCGGGCCTTGGAATGCTCTCGTCAGCGAAGTGAGAAGCCCTGTGCTTTGCGTGCGGAACGTATTCCAAATTTTCGATACTATTGTCTGTAATGTCGCCGTTGCGGTGGTGAATATCGTGACCGGGTGGAATGTCCCCGAAATAAGAACTCCACACGGCCCGGTGAAGCCTGATCGTGCGCTTGGGCTTAACGCTCTTGTCTGTTCGTTCGTAGTACGACCCGCGGCCGACACCATATCGATGCCAGCGCTTGCCGCCCCACTCCACGCATTTATCGCACACGCCTCGTCTCCTTCGCGTAAGTCGGACATCGCCGTCCACCCACGCGAAATATACACAGGGTGAGTCCCTGTGCCAACCAAAACAGACCCGTTGTCAAACGATACAGGCCCAACCGTGGCAACCCGGTTGCGTGTCTCGGTAACACGGCGGAACCCTTTGCGTGTCGCAACGTAGTCTCCGGCGCGAACCGTCTCGATCGGAACCTGCCCGCTAAGCGTTGCAACCATGGTTCCCGCAACGAAACAATCATGCTGCGGCCCGCGCAACCTGTTCGGCTTCTCTGCGCTGTACCCAAACGCCTGCGCCCCGTTCGGCCAAGTGAGCGTCTTCTTGTTCTCGTTGTACTCGGGATAATCCCACGGCGGAGAGCATGCGAGGATCCCGGATTCGCCTGTGACCATGACCTTGTGAAAGTCATCGTTGGTCGGGGCGACCAAGGCTATGCGCTTGTATCCCTTCTTGACGCAGTCGCGAACGAATTCAGCGCCCGAGCGGGTTTTGCCCGCACCGCGCCCGGCGATATAGCTCCAGAACTGCCAATCGCCCGGCGGCGGCAATTGCTCCGGCCGGCCATGGAACGCCCACGAATACTTGAGCGCAGCTTTCTGCGCGCTAGTGAGTTGCCGCACTTCCGCTTGAAGACGGAGCAGCGCCTGCATCTTCGCCGAAGCCTGTTCGGGCTCCTGTTCGGGCAATGAGTTGATCAAGCCCAGCGTCGAGGTCAGAGGCAGCGGCTTCGATGACGTGGTTATGTTCGTGCGTGTGGTCATGTTTCTCGGTCGCCACGCCCAGATGCTTGGCGAGCATGTCCATTGCCCGCATGCGGTCGGCAAGCGACAGCTCGATCATGTTGGTGTTGCCCTTGGACTGTTTCAGCCCCGTGATGATGGATCTCTGCTGCTTTGTGAGCGCGTCTTTCGACTTGATCCTGACGCCCTTTTCGTCCCAGTCGTAGTAGTCGCCAGCATCCGCGAAGGCGATGCGCTTGTACTGGTTGAGGAGCATATCAGCGCTGAGATCGAACTTTTCCTCGGCGCGTTTTTTTATCCGCGCTCTGAGTTCGTCAATCCTTGCTGATACATTGATGTTCTGGAGCACCTCGATTGCTCTGCGATGTATATGCTCCGGCTTGCCTCTCGTACTGTATCCTGCAGCGCGATAGGCATCCGTCGCGTTCACGTGCAATGCGTAGTGCTGGGCAAAATCCTCCTGCTTCTTTGTTAGGTCTGACATCCTTCTAGTTCCCGGTCATTGCGATTGCGAAAAAGGCAAATCCGGCCAGGACAATGAGAAGCCAGCCGCCTATGAAGTGAATCGTCACGCGTCTGCGTTCTGGAGCAGCTTGAGTTTGAGGCGATCAAGAAGCCAGTTGACTTCGCCGCCGTCGGCGATGCTGCTTGAGAAGTATTCGTCGCCATCGGCGTCCCAACCGAGAACCACGGCCCCCTTGAGCCCGGCGTCGATTGCGGCTTGAAGAACCCGCTCCGGCGTGGTGTCCAATTTGGTCACGACGGGCAGGATTATGACGTTGTCGTCGCTCATTCCTGCGAGGCACCGGGAAACCAGGAGGCTAACCAAGCCTTCACAGGCGCCGGAGCCCTCACGTTGATATTTATGACCCACCCACCGAGCACGATGCCGGTGACGAGGCCAAGAAGAAACATTGTCATGACGATCTCCCGATTAGCTGAGTTCCGTGACCATGGCGTTGCCGTTCGCCGAGGCCCATATGCCCTGGATGGCGCCGCGATAAAGCGCGGGCACTTCGTAATAGGATTCACTGGCAAGCTGGACAGTGAAGCTCGAGGTCGACGCGTCGGCGGTGCCGAACCGAAGATAGAGGACTGCGGTCGAGTCGTTATAGATCAGCACGCCGCGAGCGCGGTCGTTGGCCGCTTTGATCTGGACGGACGATGCAGACGACGCGACGACCGTTACTGATGATTCGAGGCCTATAACGAGGTCAGCAATGGCCGCTTGTAGGGACATATCATGGCTCCGGTCTAGCGCTGGCGGGCGCGAATTTCCTTGCGCGTCATTGCGCGGCTGTCGACTTTGATGAACTTGTTGCCGGAACGGCGAGTATGAGCGGAGACGATGCCGGATACGGATCTCTTCTGCTGTCGCTGGGCGTCACGCTTTGCGACGAATCCGGCATTGGCTTCGGCAAAGCTCGGGCGCGGCGCCATCGGCATCCTAATATCGATCCCAGACAGATCAGACGCGCTGTATGTCACCTTTCTGATGTTGCGCTTGTTGTCGGCGATTGCGCGGGCGAGACGGCGCGTGCCTTCGATGGGAGCGCCAACGAAGTTATCAGCGGCGGTGCCGAGACCAATTGCGGACGATCGGATGCCGGAACGTCCTGCGGCCCGTGCCTGGCTATAGGCAGCCCAACCGGCAAGACCAGCGAGGCCGAGCGCGATCGGTGTCAGAGATTTGCCGACTGCGCGGACGGCGCCTCGTGCAAATCGCGTCACTGCGCTGGACTGCGGGGCGATCTTGCCGCCCTTTTCCAGAGCTGACATAATTTCCGTCTTGCGCATGCGTGATGCATTGGTGATGCCGCGCGCCTTTGCCTGCTGGCGGAGTTCGGCGACAGTCGGCCCCGTCGCGCCGCGTCCAGGGGCTGTCTTACCAGCTTTCAATGCCGTCTGTGCGACGGCGGGGTTCGTTCCCTTGGCGAGCGCCTCGGCCTGAGCAAATGCGGAGCGGATTTCCGGCTTGATGAATTTCTGCGGCTGCGATCGGCGGAATGTCTCCATGCCCGTCACGATGATGGCCGTCGTGGTGGCGCCCGTGGCGGCCGCATTGAGGATCGTCTTTTCGATCTTGCCGTCTTCGTACTGTGACGCCAGGCCGTATTCGACAGCAGCCTTGCCCGCCAGCACGCCCGCGACCACGAACCCGCCAGGGCCTCGGCCACGCAGCAGATGCTTGTTCGCTTTGACGATGGCAAGCGCCTTGGATGCAGTTCGTTGACCGGCCGTGGTGCTCGGCTTGTTCAGTTTGGGGATGAGCCCCTGGAGCTTCTTGGCTTCGCCAGCGAGCGCGGCGTTGCGCGCGTCAACCGACTTGCCGATAAATTTCGTGATTCCGATGTCGGTGCCCACAGCGATAGCCCCGCCGGCGGCAATGGATGCAAGCCGAATCAATCCGGCGCGCTGCGCTTCCGCCTCTTCGGCTAATCTCTTTTCTTGAGCCTGCCGGACTTTGGCCTGTTCGGCTAATCTCTTTTCTTGAGCCTGCCGGACTTTGGCCTGTTCGGCTTTCTTGCGTTCGGCGGCAGCACGGGCCTTCGCAAGTTCTGCCTCGGCCCGCAGCTTCGCGACGTTCGCAGTGGCTTTCGCCTCGCGCTCTTTGCTTTCCACGCGTTGCTTGAGGATGTAGGCGCGCAATGCGCCTCGGCTGCCTTCGCCGAATTTGCCATCCGGGTTGACGCCAATCTTCTGCTGCAGGGCCTTGACTTGATCGGACGACATGCCACGAATGGCTTGCAAACGCGAATTGATTTCGGCGTCAACCGATGAACCTGATGCGGCGCTGCGGCCTTCGCCGGGGCGCACAACGGCACCCGGCTGGCGCACGGCGGACGGCTGTTGCGCAGGTTTCATGCGTGACCTCGAACAATTCCAGTTTGCCGACCGTTCCCGTTCGCATTGAGCGCCGATCATATTTCGGTGTGTCATGCGCTTTGCGGAAAGAGATGCGGTCGGCTATTAGTGGACGTACGGTTTAAGCTCCGCCTCGGTGATATCGTCAATCACAACAGGGCGTCCGACGTACGGACCAGAAAGAAACACACCGACAGCGACGTACGCGCAATCTGGACGCCAAGTCTCGTTGCCGTCCGCGTCGTAAAGATTTGTGATAATCGCGTCGTAGGTGCGGTCTCCGTCGATATAGTCGACAGGTATGGAAAATTCCCACTCTGCGAGTGCCGCATCGAGCATGGGGATCTCCCAACAAAAAACGCCCAGCAGGGCTTCCCCCCCGCGGGCGCAATAAATGACGTTATTTGATATATCGCTTAAGACTGTACACTTTGTCAACCACCAATTTGATTAAAATTTCATGATTTTAGCGTGCTTATCAAACAGTCGCGCTAATTCGCCACTGGAAGGGAACTTTCCTAGTCATCAATGTTTCATCCTCATCTGCATCGGTTGGCCGGGTCGGCCGTCACTTGTCCTTCGATTTTTCCGCCTCTTGGGCCAAGCGGGCCACATCATCCTTTGTCATCCCCTTGGCCGTCCGCAGCAGCGCCGCCAGTTCGCGGGGGTTTTCCCGGATAATTTCGGATAGATCGGTCGAAACCTTGCCCGCCAATGCCAGAAGCTCGTCCACATCGATCTGGAAAATCTCGGCGATCTTGCGGACCTTGTCCTCGGCCGGCGGCGGGAACTCGTCCCGCTCCACCTTGGAAAGATAGGTCGGACTGACACCGATCTTCTTGGCCATCTCGCGCAAACCTATCTTCTTGGCCTCTCGGTTGCGTCGGACATACGCTCCGAACTTCTCACTAGACATAGTGGGGAGCTTCATCGACTTCGATTTCCCGGCCTTCATGCTCAAGCGCAGCGTGCGTGGAACTGGTTGAGATAGTCGGCGACCGCTGCTTTGGATTTTTCATCGAGGCCAATTCCAGGAAGCGCACCACCGGTCAGCAGGCAATCTATTCCGTTTGATTTCCCTAGCCCGACATGCCGAGTCGTGATCTGGTGGGCGTTGTCGCCGGCAACAACCACGACGTCGTGCCGATCAAGATCGGCGTTGACTGCGAGGGTGACGTGTGCGCCGCGAGGTGTCGTAAATTCGATTTTTATTTTCATTATCCGATCGAAAGGAGTTCTATTGTTCGCCCATCTTCGATAAATTCAGTGTCGAAAAATATTTTCATGTTATTCCTGCCTTTGCCGGTGATACGACGCGTTGCTTACGATTCCTTGTGTGTCCCCAAG
>Ga0208767_1002171_pt1 | contig 15055 bp, 14 predicted proteins | sample VirMetDEL_Mar_21_FD_184514 | JGI IMG/M metagenome (GOLD analysis project Ga0208767, IMG submission 184514) | Aqueous microbial communities from the Delaware River and Bay under freshwater to marine salinity gradient to study organic matter... | ecosystem: Environmental > Aquatic > Marine >... | reverse complement strand
GCAACAAGTGGATCTAACTTTACACTTACAGGAAGTTTAGATATTGGTTCAGGTTCAGCAGATGTTCAAGGTATCAATACAAGATTTACAGAAGAATTAAATGTAGGTGATTCAATTTCATTTACAAACGATAGTGGTAATACAGAAACTAAAATTGTAGAAGCAATTATTTCAAATACAAGTTTAACATTATCAACTGTATCAGCAGCAGCATCTACAAAAACCATTGCAACAAGAAGAAGATCAATTATTCAATCACCAGAAAAAAATGTTTCCATATTTAAATTACCTTATCAAAATATTAAAACTTTAAAAACGACTGCAAACGGTGGTTTAACAGATACAAGTTACAGCGCAAGAAGACAAGAAGTTATTAATCTATCAGGTGGTTCTGAAACGATTACTGCTGGAACAAACGAAATATTCCCTAGTTTAGATGAAGGTGATTACACAGTTTCAGTTATGTCAGGAAGTGGAAGTGCTGTCACTGGTGATGTATTAAGTTTAAGTGGAAATAACCACGAAGGAAATCCTATCTTTACTTTAGGAGGCTCTCCAACAGGTAAACAGTTAACTTTAGATTTTGGTTCTAATTATGGAAGCGCAAAACTAAAAGTAATGTTTACTGTAAACAAATCAAGTACAGCTGCCAACTCAAAAACAAAAACTTTAGTAGAAGATGAAACTACAGATGTTACAACTTTAGCAGCAATACAAAAACAAGGTGGTATTAGTTTAGGTAAGGCTGACATTTATCAAATAAAATCTATTTCAATGGCAACTGGTTTTGGTACGTATAGTGCATCTGGCGCTGTTGACATTACAAGTAGATACGAGTTAGATAATGGACAAAGAGATAACTTCTATGATATAGGAAGAATTAAATTAAAAACTGGTCAATTAACACCTACAGGTTCTTTAAGAATTACTTTTGATTATTTCACACACGGTCCTGGAGATTATTTTGATGTCGATTCTTATTCAGGTTCTATTGATTATGAAAATATACCAAGTTATACATCAGATACAACTGGTGAAGTTTATGAATTAAGAGATAGTTTAGACTTTAGACCAAGAGTTGGTGCATCATCAACAATTAATTCGGGTGGACAAGATAGAAAATGGCAAACTGTTGATAGTGCTTTAGATACTGAAGCGTCTACAGTTAATGTTGTTAAATTTGAATCAAATGTAACAACTGACCACGAATACTATCTACAAAGAGTTGATAAAATCTTTATTGACAAAGAAGGTAACTTTAAAGTTTTAAAAGGTGCAAGTGCATTAAATCCAGAAATACCTGGAACATTAGACAATGCGATGCACTTATATACATTGTTTATTCCGGCATATACATTAGATATTGCTGATGTAGGTATTGATGCAGTTGATAATCGAAGATATACAATGAGAGATATTGGTCGATTAGAAAAAAGAATAGAAAACGTTGAATATTATACTCAACTTTCATTATTAGAAGCATCTGCTCAATCTTTACAAATACAAGACGCAGATGGTTTTGATAGATTTAAAAATGGATTTATCGTAGATAATTTTACTGGTCACGGTATAGGTGACGCTGGTAATTTAGATTATAAAGTATCTATGGATTATGCAAAAGGTGAAATGAGACCTACATACCACGAAGATGCTATTTCATTAATTGAAAGAGATGATGATGGAACAGCAATTGTGGATGCTGATAGAACAGCAGCAAATTATCAAAAAACAGGTGATCTAATCACTCTACCATATACAGAACAAACTTTAATAGATCAACCATATGCAAGTAAATCTGTCAACGTTAATCCATTTGGTATCTTTACTTGGATTGGTTCTATTGCATTAACACCAACAAATGATGAATGGAAAGAAACTGAAAGAGCACCAGAATTAGTTATCAATAATGATGATGGTTCTTGGGATACTTTAGTTAAAGAATCAGGTAATCCAAATCTACAATCAGTAGAATTAGGAACAGTTTGGAACGAGTGGCAAAATCATTGGACTGGTGTTTCAACTTCAAATAGTACAGAAACATTTAGATTAAGAGGTGGTCACGGCTGGAGAGTAATGCAACGTGATATTCAAACTACTACAAGAACAGGTACAAGAACAAGAACAGGTATTAGACAAGTATTAGTTCCTAAAACAGTTACACAAAATATTGGTGATAGAATTATATCAGTAGCGTTTGTTCCATTTATTAGAAGTAGAACAATATCATTTAGTGCTACTAGATTAAAACCAAATACAAGAGTTTATCCTTTCTTTGATAGTGATGATGTATCAAGTTATATTACACCATCAGGAGGTAACGCTGGAGATCCTGTATTAACAGATTCAAACGGTGCCGTTTCAGGTACTTTTGCAATACCTGATCCAAAAGTTGACGCAAATCCTAGATGGAGAACAGGTCAAAGAGTATTCAGATTAACAAGTTCATCTACAAATGATTTAACTTCTGCGCCAGATACAGCGGCAAATGCTGAATACATTGCTAGAGGTATTATTGAAACAGTACAAAATACAATTATTTCAACAAGAACTGCGGGTGTAGAATTTAGAGCAACTAACGAAACTGAAGCAGTAAATAGAACAGATGTACAAAGAGGTGCCGCAAGACAAGTTGGTTACCACGACCCACTAGCAGAAACATTTATGATTGATGATGAAGGTGGTGTATTCTTAACTTCTATTGATGTTTACTTTAGTTCAAAAGATGCAAATATTCCTGTAACTTTACAAGTTAGAAACACAGTCAATGGTTATCCAGGTCAACAAATATTACCTTTCGCTGAAAAAACATTAAATCCAAGTTCTGTTAATACAAGTACAGATGGTACAACAGCAACTACATTTACTTTTGATAGTCCTGTTTATGTACAAGAAAATACAGAATACGCTTTTGTCTTAATGGCAAACTCTACTGATTATAATGTATATGTAGCGAGATTAGGTGAAACTGCTTTAGATTCAGATAGAACAATATCACAACAACCATATGCTGGAGTATTCTTTAAATCACAAAATGGTGTCACTTGGACAGCAGATCAAAACGAAGATATTAAATTTAAAATTAAGAGAGCAGAATTTAGTAATGTCACAGGTACAGTTACATTAACAAATGATACTTTATCAAGTAGAACATTAGCAAACAATCCAATTAGAACAGCAAATGATAGTACAGGTATTTTAACTATCTCACACCCAAATCACGGAATGCACGGTACTTCAAACAATGTCACAATCGCTGGTGTTCCATCAGGTACTTACAATGGTATTAGTGCAGATCAAATCAATGGTACTTATTCTGCGATTGGAAATGTAACTTTAGATAGTTACACACTTGACCCTGCAAACAATACTGATTATTCAGGTTCAATTGCTGTTGCAACAGCCGCTGGTGATGTAGGAGGTTCTGCAGTAACTGCAACACAAAATAGAACATATGACGTATTAAACTTGGCAGGTATTCAAACAATGCAATTACCTGGAACAAGTATTAATTACTATGTAAGACCTACAACAGGTAAATCAATTCACGGTTCTGAATCAGAATTTAGTTTGACATCAAATACAAACAAACTATCAGTTGTCAATAATGATAACCTTTACTTTACAGCGCCAAACGCTGTTATGAGTGAGATTAACGAAACTGAAGAAATGTCAGGTTCAAAATCTTTCTGGACAATATTAGAGTTCTCAACTACAAATACTAAATTGTCACCAGTATTAGATACACAACGAATGAGTGCATTTGTAATTTCAAATAGATTAAATAACCCAACTGCAGGTAATACATCAGATTACGTTGCAGATACAGCGAACACAGGTACATCAACAGCAGCAGTTTACTTAACTAAATCAATTAATTTAGAAAACACTTCAACTGCGTTAGATGTTAGATTATCTCAAAACGTAAGATCAAGTTCAAATGTTAAAGTTTACTTTAGAGTGTCTGGTCCAGATGAAGTAAGAAATATAGAAGATTTAAATTGGACACCATTTAATAGTGATGGTAGTGAAGATACAACAGTCACTCCTGCTGAAGACGATACTACATTTAAAGAATACAAATATTCAGCAAGTGATATACACGACTTTACAAGTTTTCAAATTAAAGTAGTAATGACAGGTTCTGTATCATCATATCCACCTATTATAAAAGATATGAGAGCAATAGCATTGGCGGTATAAGATGGGAAGATTGAAAGTTCAAGGATATGAAAGTTTAGTGAGAGATACAAAATCAAATGGTATTGTAAACACAAATACAACTGAATATTCAATCTATATGGCAAGAGTGAGAGCGAGAGAAAAACAAGGTGATGAAATAAGAAATGCAGTTAAGGAAATAAATACTTTAAAGGCAGAATTAAGAGAAATCAAAGACTTATTAAAGGGAGTAGTAAACAAGTAAAATGGCTATCAGATCAGTTGCAACAACAGATACTTTAGAAACATTTAGAACCACTTTTAATAGTTTGGGAACTGATGCAGGAGATTTAACTAATTTAATAACTCCTACAACTACTAATTTAGTTAGTGCGATAAATGATGCATATAATGCAACTAGTTCATTTAATTTAAGAGATTCGTCTTCTACAATTGAACAAATAGCAGGAGGAGATACTTTAAATATTGTAGGTGATACAAATATAACTGCAACTGTAAGTGCTACAGATACACTTACAATAACTTTAAACTCTACAATAACAGGATTGACAAGTATTTCATCAACTACAATTACTGATGGTACTTTATCAATTAATAGTGGTTCTATAACAAGTGCGGTCAATATTACTGGTTCTGGAACAGCAAATTTTACAACAGATGTACAGGTAAATAGTGTTTCTGTTGCTACACGACCTTTTGCGATTGCTCAAGCAGTGGCTTTAGGTTAATTTTTGTTATAATGATAATTAAAAGTTTAAACTATATAAATAGAATAATACGGGCAAAATTATTTGTATAGTGTAAATTAATATCAATGATTTTGTTAAAAAACATTTAAAACTATATAAATAACTATAAGAGAGTAAAGGAAATAAAATGGCCAACGATTTTAAAAGATTTGCTAAACCCAATGTAGGAACGGGAACTGGTGCGTCAGGTGATGCAGTATATACAGTACCTGCAGGTTCGGGTTCAACTGCATTAGAATCAATTGTAATCGGTATTTCTGTTTGTAATAAAAATGCTTCTGAAAGAACAGTAGGTATTTTTTTAGATAACGAAGATGGTACTAATGATGCTTATATTTGTAATGGATTAAAAGTACCAGGAAATACTACAGTTGAGATTATGCAAGGTAATAAATTAATTCTTCAAAATGATGGAACAAACGCAGACGTATTAAGAGCTGAAGCTTCAGTAGGTTCTTCGATAGATGTTGTAGTATCCGTTTTAGAAGACGTATAATAAAAAGAGTTAAAAAATGGTTAGATACATTCAGTCTAAAGATAGACCAACAGAGGTTAATGTTAGAACAGGAACTGGTGACGGATCAACTACAGATTTTACGGTAACACAAGGTATGACAGTGGATAAAATTATAGTTACAATAAACGGTTTGATGCAAAAACCTACTACTGATTATACAATATCAGGTACAACATTAACATTTGGTACTGCACCTGAAGCATCTGACTCAATTGTAATTAGGGAGCTACCAGTTTAGGATAAAATATGGCGAAGATTAGACAATCAAATTTAGATAAAAGTGTAATTAATTCTAATACAGAATTAGCAGAACTAGGTGCTGATACTGATGAATTATTAATTTATGATACTAGCGCAGGTACACTTAAAAAAATACAAAGATCAAATATTAAATCACAACCCGCTACTGTATCAACTGTTTCTCCTACATCTGTTGCTGAAGGAGATGGAACTGGTAATTATACATTTACTATTACAGGAACAGGTTATGTGGCTGGATCTACAGCAAATTTAATTAACACTAGTGGAACACCTGTTAGTTTTGATTCAGTAACACTTGACTCTAGTACACAAATTACAGGTGTGATAGCAAAATCTAGTTTACCTGATGCTGGAGAACCTTATGATGTTAGAGTGGACAATTCAGATGGTGGCGCTACTTTACCAGATCAAATTAATGTAAATTCTTCGCCTACTTGGAGTACAAGTGCTGGTTCATTAGGATCTTTTTCAGAACAAACTACAATTAGTACAATCACTTTATCTGCAACTGATCCTGAAGGTGGATCAATAACATATTCAGTAACTACAGGTTCATTACCTGCAGGATTATCTTTAAATAGTAGTAATGGTCAAATTACAGGTACTTTGACTACAGATATATCAGGAACTACTACAACAAACTTTACAGTTACTGCATCAGATGGTACAAATGGTACTGCAAGAGCTTTTTCTATTACAGAAATTCCATCAGGTACTGAAACATTTACATCTTCTGGTACTTTCAACACTCCAACAGGTATTACTTCCGTTGATGTATTAGTCGTTGGTGGTGGAGGTGGTGGTGGTACATCTGCTGGAGGTGGCGGTGGTGCCGGTGGATTAATTTATAGACCAGGTTTTCCTGTGTCACCAGGTACTCCTATTACAGTTACAGTAGGTGATGGTGGTGCAAATGCTGGACCTGGTGTACAAGGACAAAATTCTGTCTTTTCTACTTTGACTGCTCAAGGTGGCGGTGGAGGTGGAGGACCTAGAAACCAAGCCGGAGAAGCTGGAGGCTGCGGTGGTGGTGCTGGTTGCGGCGGTGGATCAGGACCAGGACAACAAGGGTCACAACCAGGTGATTCAGGATCCTACGGATTTGGAAATCCTGGAGGTAACGCTGGAGCTCCACCTAATTGGGGTGCTGGTGGCGGTGGTGGTACTGCAAATGGTGGAAACAGTGGTGGACCTGGTAACGCTGGAAACGGTGGTAATGGTAGAGCATATTCTATATCTGGAACATCTGTAACTTATGGTGGTGGTGGAGGAGGAGTAACAGACCATAATATGGGACCTGGAGGATCAGGTGGATCTGGTGGTGGAGGACCAAGAAATACTGCGGGAACTGCTAATCGTGGTGGTGGTGGTGGATCAGGTAATGGCCAAGATGGTACTATGGGTGGTGGTGCGCCTGGCGGTAGAGGTATAGTAATTGTTGATTACTAAATAATATAAAAATATTATTTTACTTAATAAAAGGAGTTGAAAATGAGTGATGAAGATAACAATGTTAAAATTGATAGTGTAGATGAATTTGGAAATCCTAACACTTTCGGTTCAGATGATAGAGGCGATCCTGTATTAAATTCTTTAAAACCTGGTGAAATCTTAACAGATAAAGGAACTATAATTGAAGAAATCTACGATTATGGTAGCATTACAGACCAAGACAAAAGAGTTGTCAAAGAAATCTTAAAATTACTAAAAGAACGAGCAAATGTACCTTGTAAAATGTTTGCTGAAGAATTAGCAATAAAATTTGACATATCACAAATACCAGAAATGAGTTATGAAGACTCTAATTGGCATAAGTTAACCAAAGATTTTAGATTGGGCGAAGCAATTCAAGGCTTTAGAGAAGACACAAAAGATGGTAAAAAAATTAGAATACCACATATGGGTTTCTCGGCAGATTTAGAAGAACTTGAAAAATTAGCAGATACTTTAACTAAAAAATAGTTTAAAATATTTTTTGTTAATGAAATATAATGTTTAAGACGAATGTCCCTACAGTAACCACGGAAACAGGCGATAAGATAATTTATCCCTTTAGTCCTCCAATTTTTCAAACAGAAGTCGATTTAAATTTTACAAAAGAACTAATTACCGAAGGTCGTAAACTTACAAAAGAAGAAGACGATTGGAATTTTCAATTAGCAGGTAATTTAAAATATGGGCGTTCATATCATTATAAAAAATCATTTAAATTAACGGCAGAAATATATTTAAAAAACTATGTAAAGAGATTTTTTGATGGAATAGACCAATTATATGGTAATTCGTTTATGACAAATAATATTTTGAAGTTAGATGATAAAAAAATTGTAAACAAAAAATTATTTGATGATACTTTAAAATTAGATGAATTATGGATAAACTTTTCTCAAAAACACGATTTTAACCCGCCGCATACACATAGTGGTATTTTATCTTTTGTAATTTTTTGTCAAGTACCACAAGAGATATTTAAAAATCAAGCAGATAGTAATAATCAAAATGCAGGGAAAATTACTTTTTCATATGGTGAAAATATAACTAGTTTAATGGGTAATGATTATCCAGTAGAGCCTTATGAAAATTTAATGTTTATATTTCCTGCACAATTAAAACATTATGTTTCATCATATTGGGTTGACGCAGAACGTATTAGTGTATCTGGTAATTTTAATCTATCTAAATATGAGGGAAAATAAAAATGATAATACGTAATTCATATTTTTGGATACAATCTGCTTTGACACCTGATCAATGTCAAAAAATTATTGATTTGGGTTTATCTGAAATTGATCGTGTTAAAAAGGCAGGCGGATCCACTGAAGCAACTACATTTGATGACAGTCACAAACAAGCTTTAGAAAAATCAGGAGAACCTATTTCTCCACAAGCAGATAAAACTGTAGAAGAATTAAAAAAAGAACCTGAAAAGAAAAGTTATATTAGAGATAGTGAAGTATCTTGGTTAAATCAACAATGGATATATGATTTAGTGTATCCGTTTTTACACAAAGCAAATAATGAAGCGGGTTGGAAATATCAATTTGATTACAGTGAGACCTTTCAATTTACCAAATACGGTCCTAGTCAATTTTATGGTTGGCATGCAGATGGTGATAGCTGTCACTTTGGAAAGTATAAAAGATACATACCAGGTATTACTCCAACATTACCAAATGGTGAAAGACCTAGAGGTTATACTGTAAACCCTAAAATGGTAGGAAAAATACGTAAACTATCTATGACAATTAATTTAAATAAGCCTGGCGAATATGAGGGTGGAAATTTGAAATTTGATTTTGGTCCACATAATCAAGGAAAACGTTTCCACGAGTGCACTGAAATAAGACCACAAGGATCAATCATTGTGTTTCCGTCTTATGTATATCATCAAGTAACTCCAGTAACTAAAGGAACAAGGTACTCTTTAGTTTTATGGACACTAGGAAGACCTTTTGTATAGTTACTAAATAAGATAAAAAAGGAGTTATAAAATGAGTTATATGAAAAAGTACATAACAAATTGGGAAGAATTATCAGAAGAACAAAAAGAAAAAGCTAAAGAACAATTTAGAGAAGCCAACACTAAAAAAAATTCAAACAACTTAAATGCTTCAGCAAAATTTTTCGAAGAACATAGATGGGTTAAGATAGATAATTATATTGACCAAAATATGGCCAATTTATTATATCATCACGTTCAGTTGGAAACTGCTAGATTAAATTACTATGAAGAAAATGATATTAAAGTTGACGAAGCATACAATGGTACTTTTACTGATAAACAAGCGTTAGGTGATTTTAGTAAATATGGTGACCCTATTTTTGATGCTCTTTTAAGTATCGGTTTGTCAAATATGGAAAATCTAACAGGATTAAAATTAATACCAACATATTCTTATCATAGACTTTATACAAAAGATACAGAGTTAAAAAGACATAAAGATAGACCAAGTTGCGAAGTTTCAACTACACTTTGCTTAGGTTATGACATATCAAACCTTGAAGATAAAAACTGGAACTGGCCTATGTATGTAAAAGAAAAAAATGGAACAGAAATACCTGTCTTTATGAAACCTGGAGATATGATTATCTATCGTGGTTGTGAATTAGAACACTGGAGAGAACCATTTACAGGTAATCATCATGCACAAGTTTTTTTACATTATAACGAGTTAGCTGGTCAATACGATATTCCTTTTGATGGAAGACCTTTATTAGGTATGCCCGTAGATTTTAGAGATGATTCGTCACAAAACATAAAAGTTAATGAAAATGAAAACGAATATGAAAAGTTTAATGTAACTAACAATCCTAGAAAAATAATATTTTAGTAAATGATAGATAAAAAGATTGACCAGAAATGGGATATAAAAATCTTAAATGATAATCCGCTTTATCCTGTTTTAATTATTGATAATTGGTATACTTCCAACGAAGAAAAAGCTGTTTGGAAAGAGTTAGATTTTTTTAGTGCAACTCCTAAAAAATATATTGAAAAGGCAGAGGACACAATTGTTGCACTTAGTAAAGATGGCTCACCTAGAAGTACAGCATATAGATTTTACATTGAAAAATTTTATTATGAAAGAAGTATATCTCCCATTTATAATTGTATGTATAAACAACGATCACCTGAATTTCGTAATATTATGGGAAACTTCATGCCATATGCACGTAGTTTTTTGGCTTCGACTGAAGACACATCTCTAATATCTTATTATGAAGAAAACGATCACTATTTACCTCATAACGATACATTTAGTTGGACTTGTTTAGTATGGATGGTTAAAGAACCAAAATTATTTAATGGTGGAGATTTTTTAGTAAACGAACCTAATTACGAAATAAAATTAAAGAATAATCGAATGGTGATGTTTCCTAGTTGTTTATTACATAGCGTATATCCCATAAAATTTCACACACAACCAGATGAAGCAGGTTACGGAAAATATACCATAACACATTTTTATTATACACTTCCTATAGGTGATGGAAATGATTTAGTAGTTAATAAGAAATAATATATGAAAACAATTACAATCGTTGGTGGAGGTACTGCTGGATATATTACTGCGTTAATTTTAAAAACTAGATATGGTAGTAATATAGACTTACAATTAGTTAAATCAAATAAAATTGGTATCATAGGAGTTGGAGAAGGCTCAACAGAACACTGGAAAGAGTTTATGGATTTTGTCGGTATTGATTTTAAAGAATTAATTAATGAATGTGATGCAACTTTAAAGTGTGGTATTATGTTTAAAAATTGGACAGATAATGATTATTTACATAATGTAAATGAATTAAAAAACTTTAAACACGGACAACATTTAGCAAGTTATTTAAAATTAATGAGTGAAGATTGTGATGTAAAAGAATTAAATAATCCTTGGTTTTGGGAAAACAAAGTTGGTAGAGAATTTTTATTAAGTGAATTACATAATTGTCCTACTAATCAATATCACTTTAACACATTTAAGTTAAATGAGTTTTTAAATAAAAAATCAATTGAAAAAGGTTTAAAAGTTGTAGATGATGAGATAGTTGAGGTAGAATTAAATAATAAAGGCGAAATATCAAAATTAAAAGGAGAAAAGAATAATTACGATACAGACTTTTATATTGATTGTACAGGATTTAAAAGATTATTAATTTCTAAATTGGGTGCACAGTGGAAATCATATAGTAAGTATTTGAAAATGAAAGAAGCAATTGCCTTTCCAACAGATGGTACAGATGAATATAATGTTTATACAATTGCACGTGCTATGAAATATGGTTGGGCTTGGCATATTCCCACTTATGGTCGTTGGGGTAATGGTTATATTTTTGATAGTGATTACATAAATGCTGATGACGCAAAACAAGAAATAGAAGAAACACTAGGACATAAAATAGATATAGGGAAACACGTCAAGTTTGATCCTGGTTGTTTAGATAAACCTTGGATTAAAAACTGTTTAGCAGTAGGATTAAGTGCTAACTTTGTAGAACCATTAGAAGCAACATCAATAGGTACATCTATAAATCAAATGTTTTTGTTTATACATATGTTTGATAACTATAATCAAAAGATAATAGATGATTATAATTATAAAATGGAATTGATAATGAACAATATTAGAGATTTTATTATTTTACACTATATTACAAAAAGAGATGACACTAGTTTTTGGAAAGATTTAAAGACTATGAAGATACCTGATACATTAAAAGATAACATAGAAAGATGGCAAACTAGATTACCTATTAGAGATGATTTTAGAGAAACAAATTATTACTTGTTTTTAGAACATAACTATGCTCAAATATTATATGCTTTAGATTTACTTAACAAAGAAAATATAAAAATCTTATACAACTCTTTTAATGAAGAACATAGAAAACATTTTGATGTAGGAATGAACGAGTATAAAAACAATTTAAATGTTCCTCAAGTAAAACATAAAACATATTTAAAAGCAATAAGAGCGATGTATGCCAAAGTTTAAAGTTCGTAATTTATGGCCAACTCCTGTTTACGAAGCAGAGATACCTGTTCAACAAAAATGGAAAAGTATAATAACAAATTTTGAATATGAAAGAACACCTATTGGTAATAGTGATATAACGAAAGATCGTTATATTTTTGAAAACCATACGGAGTTAAATGATTTAAAAGAAAAAATTAAAAATCATTGTGAAATATTTGTAAGAAAGTATCTTTTTGTAAAAGACAATGTAGAATTTTATTTACAAAATTCTTGGGTCAATATTCATAATCCAAATGATGAATCGCAAGTACATTATCACGCAAATTCTTTGATTAGTGGTGTATATTATCCAATCTTACCTGATAATTCTGGTAATATCACATTTCATAAAACACATTCTTATGTAAACTTATTTCACCCTTGTATTAAATTAGAGTATGAAGAACACGACAATATAAATTGTGATTTTTGTACTATTGATTTAAAAGAAGGTTCAATTGTTCTTTTTCCATCACATTTAGAGCATAGTGTTGAAAAGAATATAAGTAATGAAAAAAGATACTCTCTAGCTTTTAACTTTTTTGTTAGAGGTAGATTAGGTAAAAAAGAATATATATTGGAGTTAAACTAACATAAATAACAATAGGTGATTAAATTATGACTGACACAGTAAAACAAGACAAAATAACAATTGATGGTAAAGACTATATTATAAGTGACTTACCATTAGAAGTAAGAAATACAATTGTTGCTAGACAAGAAATTCAACAATCTAAAGTAAGACACGAAATAGAATTAGAAAAAATTGAAGTATTAACTAATTACTATAATGATAAGATTAAAAAGGGATTAGACGAATTAAATGGCAGCAATAGCAAATCTACGGATTGATCAGGGCGCAACTTTTTCTTCTGATGTAACCGTATCTGATACAGATGGTTCTGCGTTCAACTTAACAGGATATACTGCGTCAGCTAAAATGGCAAAGGGATATGCCTCTACAAGAACAAGAACAACTATGACAACAGCAATTGCTAGTGATCCTACAACAGGTGTAATTACGTTATCTCTAACTGCAGATCAAACAAACGCACTTGACGCACCCGCTAGATACGTTTATGACGTAGAGATTACTCAAACTTTAGATAGTACGATAACAAGAGTAATTGAGGGTATTATTACTGTAAGTCCTTCGGTAACAACTTAAATCTTTTTCAATCTTTAATATAGTTTTATTATAAATATTACAAAAAGAGAGATAATATCTATGGTAAAAGCCGTAATCAATAGTACAGGTGGCGTAACTGCTAAAATTAATAGTGTAACTTCATCTGGACCTCAAAAAGTTAGTGTTACAACTCCAACAGCAAATGTTACTGTTGAAGGTGTTAGACAATTTAGAAATCTTACTGATGTAAACGCTTCTTCACTTACAGACGGTGCCTTGATTCAATATGATGCAAGTACAGATAAATTTACAACAAGAAACGAATTAGAAACAACCACAGGAACATTAGTGTTTAATGGTGGTGCATTTTAACGGGAGAGAATTAAATGGCAACAATAATTCAAATTAAACGTTCCTCAGGAACTACGGCTCCGTCAACACTTAAACTAGGAGAACTTGCCTATACTTATGGTACAGGTACACAAGGTAACCTTGGTGATAGACTCTTTATTGGTGAAGGTGGAGAAACTGACGGTAACGCCAATAATATTACAGTTATTGGTGGAGAATATTTTACAAATCAATTAGATCACGTTCAAGGTACATTAACAGCTTCATCAGCGTTACTAGTAGATAGTAATAAAGCGATTGATGAAATCTTTATAGGTAATGCTCTTGCTACAGGTGGTACTTTAAAATTAAACGAAGGTACTAACAACGGAACAAATTTCATTGGACTTAAAGCTCCAAATGCCGTAACAACAACTACCACTTTCACGTTGCCAGATGGTGATGGTTCTAACGGCCAGTTCTTAAAAACTGATGGTTCAGGAAATTTAAGTTTCGGTACTGTAGTATCTACTTTATCATTAGCCGCTGATACTGGTTCAAGTGATTCAGTTTCAACAGGCGAAACAATTACATTTACTGGTGGTACTGGAATTGATACTACTGTAAGTGATAATGAAATTTCTTTTGCAATTGATAGTTCAGTTTTAACCAACGCATCAACTCATACTTTAACTAATAAAACGTTTGACGCTAACGGAACAGGTAACTCAATATCAAATATTGAAGTTGCTGATTTTGCTTCAGGTGTTTTAGATACAGATTTAAGTTCTGTATCAGGAAGTGACGATACACTTGCATCTGCGAAAGCGATTAAAGCATACATTGATAGTGAAAACGCTAATCAGATGACAACGTTTACTATCTCTGATGATAGTTCGACAACATCTACAATCACTGAAGCTGATACACTACAATTTTTAGGTGGAACAGGTATTGGTTCAACAGTATCTGGTGACACAGTAACTTTTGCGATTGATAACACAGTCGTAACAACTTCTGGTACACAAACACTTACAAACAAAACAATTGATAGTGCTTCAAACACATTAACATTAGATTTATCAGAAGGTACTTTAACTGGTACAACTGCTGAATTTAATAGTGCTTTAAGTGATGGTTCTTTCGCAACACTTGCGGGTACAGAAACATTAACAAACAAAACAATTAACAGTGCTAGTAACACGATTACAATTGATGGTACAGAGGCGACATTATCAAACATTGCTAATGCTTCATTAACTAATTCATCTATTACAATTTCTGATGGTTCTAACTCAACTGCAACTGCTCTTGGTGGTACAATTACTATTCAAGGTACAGCAAATGAAGTTGAAGTTGCTGAAAGTTCAGGAACAGT
>Ga0208767_1002170_pt1 | contig 15056 bp, 14 predicted proteins | sample VirMetDEL_Mar_21_FD_184514 | JGI IMG/M metagenome (GOLD analysis project Ga0208767, IMG submission 184514) | Aqueous microbial communities from the Delaware River and Bay under freshwater to marine salinity gradient to study organic matter... | ecosystem: Environmental > Aquatic > Marine >... | reverse complement strand
GGGTAGATAATCCTCAGCGTGGCTTGGCTAACAACTCAGCTTGCTACACAGAGAAGCCTGACTTTGAAGCCTTTTTAAACGAGTGGAAGTCTCTGTACGAGTCACGGTCAGGCGAAAGAGGTGTCTTCAGTCGTGTCGCAAGTCAGCGTCAGGCAGAGAAGAATGGACGTAGAGACGCCAGCTTTGACTTTGGTACTAACCCATGCTCAGAGATTATCCTACGTCCGTACCAGTTCTGTAACCTGTCTGAAGTAGTAGTCAGGGCAGAGGACACACTGGACACGTTACGTACGAAGGTAAGGTCTGCAGCCATCCTAGGGACGCTACAGGCGACTCTGACTGACTTCAGGTACTTGCGTAAGATCTGGAAGGACAACACTGAAGAGGAAGCACTCTTGGGTGTGTCACTGACAGGCATCATGGATCATCCAGTTATGTCAGGGAGGAAGAGTCGTGCAGAACTACAGGAGTGGCTCACGGAGCTTAAGAAGGAAGCTATTAAGACTAATCGTACATGGGCTGTACGCCTTGGCATCAATGTTAGCACTGCCATTACTGCTGTTAAGCCTTCCGGTACTGTGTCTCAGTTGGTGGATAGCGCGTCAGGCATACACCCTAGATACGCGGAGCAGTACGTACGACGAGTAAGAGCAGACGCACGAGATCCCTTGTGTGCTGTCTTAGAGGCTGCTGGAGTGCCTGTAGAGATAGACGTGACTTCTCCTACTACTAAGGTCTTCTCGTTCCCTATAAAGTCTCCTAAGAAGGCTGTAGTAGCGACTGACATGGGTGCCATGGAGCAGCTTGAGTTGTGGGAGTTGTATCAGGACTACTGGTGTGAACACAAGCCTTCCATGACTTGCTACTACAGAGACGACGAGTTCCTAGAGGTAGGCCAGTGGTTGTACAACAAGTTCGACAAGGTTAGTGGCATCAGCTTCCTGCCTTACTCAGAACACACGTACCAGCAAGCACCCTATGAGCCTGTGGATCTGGAGACGTACCAGAAGCTAGTCAAGGAGTTTCCAAAGACTATCGAGTGGGACATCGTTGAGGAAACAGACATGACCGAAGGGTCACAACAGTTGGCCTGTGTTGGCAACAGTTGCGAGATCTAGAGTGAAACTGAAGGGGCTTTAAGTGGCCCCTTTTTTTAGTTCCTACCTGCGTTGTAGGCTCTTTCTAGTTCCTTGAACAACTTAGGGTCTTCTGCCTCCAGCCTATCTAAACGGTTGTTTGCTTTTAGATTTCTGTACAACGCAGCTTTACCCGAAGTCGGCATCTTTCTGACCATTTCTTTACGTTCTTCAGAAAACATAAGTCCTTTAGGTGTTATTACTTGACCCGCAAGACCTGCCTGTAGACCTGTAGTCTGGGCAGTAGGAGCTATACCTCTGGTTTCCAAAGATTCTCCAAGTCCTTCAGTAAACTCCCTAAGACGCTGCTGCTTCCCTGTCTGCCTCGCCAAGATTCTTTGAGTTGCTTCTTGAGACAGTACCTTGGCCCCTCCAAAACCAAGAGCAAGAGTTGATCCTATTTGAGAAGGTATTGAAGGAGCCGCTATAGTAACACCTTGTCCAATAATAGCAGTGTTAAACAAGTTTTCAAAGACACTTCCTTGGAAGTTACTAGGCATTAACGTTTTTAAAGAGTCCATCTCGTTTTTTGCCTTTGCTGCTGCTTCATCTAAGTCGGCTAATTGCAAAGCGTACTTCTCTTTTGTTTCCGCTATTCTAATTCTAAGAAGCTCTTTACCTTGTTCAGAAGCTTTAGCTACTGCTTTTTCTCTGTTTAGAGCTGCTATTTCTTCTGCTTCTTTGGCTTTTAGTTTGTCTCTTGTTATTTGAAACTGTCTCCTTAAAAGAGCCTTGTCTTTAGTAGCCTCCTGTGCGATCCTTCTAGCTTCTGAGTCAGCTAAGTCAAGTATATTCTGTTTGTTTCTTTCAGTAACAGCAGCAAGTTCTTGTGCTTCTTGTTGTAGTCTTCCTGCTCCTCGTGCTGCGAAACGTGGACTAAAACTTCTTAAAGCGTCTAAGTAGTCTTTGCCAGTAAAGGCCCCTGCTCTAGCGTCTCCTCCTGATGCTTTTACAGTAGCTTCGTCTACAGTACTTCTAACTCCCCAAGCTGCCCTGTCAGCAGCGAATGTTTTTCTTTCTGCTGCGTTTAGGCCAGACTCAAGTAAGTCGTGGAAGTGTCCTTGAACCTCCGAAGAAAACCTACGAGTAGAGACACTACCGTCACTCAGGCCGTTAATAGCCCTTCCAATGGTGCTTCTTAATTGTAAAAGGTCTTCTCCTTTAATAACACCGTCAGGAGCTTTACGGCCTATTTCATCAACTACGTACTGCTTAACAGCATTAATGATACCGCCTTTCTCAACACCCACTAAAACCAAGTCGGAGTAGTCGTCAGAAATGCTGTCGATAAACGAAGCTACTTCATCTTTGTTAATATTATAGGTTTTACCGTCTGCCACCTTAAAACCGTACTTTTTCCAAAGATCGTCCAAAGCTACGTTGGCGTCTTGAGGATCTAAAGCGCCTAAAGCGTTTATTTCGTCTGGTGTGGCCCCTGAAGGAGCAGCTTCTCTTAGAGCTTGTCCACGAAAACCTGCATTAGCAGCATTTACAGACGCATCAGCTTCTTTCACAGCCAGAGCTTTTGCAGCCCCAGCGTTGTTTTTTGCTTCTTCTAAAAGGGCTAATTGGTCTTCGTATTCTATTTTATCAGCACCTCGTGACTGAGCAGCTAATCTTTTAAGTTTTACTATCTGGTCGTCAATACGGAGGCCTGTTTCTTCTATAGCTTCTACAGTGTTTCTTTTAATAGCCGCAGAAGCATCTTCTACTTTCTTCTTAGATTCTTCTTTAACTATCTGTACTGCTTTCCTAGCAGCAGCAGCAGGAGCAGCTCTGCCAGCAGCTTGACGTGCTTGTTGTTCAGACAGAGTACGTCCTCCGTAAGCCTTAGCTACGACAGACCTATAAACTTGTGCTAACCCATGCTCAGTAAACATAAGGTTAGTAAAGTCAGCGCCTTCTCCTAACTGCTGTGCCATCTTGGGTTCAGTAGCAAAGTCATAAGTTTTCTTAAGACCAGCAAAAGCAAACGGAACTGCTGCAGAAATACCAGCAGTAAAAGTAGCGTTCTTAGCTTTATCTTCCCAAGTTTCTCCTTCAGCACCAATGATTGCCCCTTCTACAGCCCCTACACCTGCAGTAGCACCTAGAATACCCATAGGACTTGCTTTAGACAGTGTTTGGGCTATCTTTCCAGTAGGGTCTACGCCCTTATAAAAACGCCCAGTAGTGGCTGCTTGCTGTCTTCCTAACTGAGCAGCCAAAGCTGCAGCGTCGTCTCCTCCGGTTCTAGCAAAAGCCCCTCCCAAAGTTGCGCCCACTTCGTCTGCTGCTTTCCCAGCTTGTACTCCGGGCCTTAGTCTAGCCGCTTGTCCTAAGACTCCTCCTGCAGCTAAAGTCACAGGAGACAGTACAGAACCAGCTACGTTGGCTATTCCAGCAGCCCACGGACTTTCCTCAGCAAAACGAGCAGACTCAGCCTCAAGACTCATTTGCATTTCGTCTGCAATTTGAGGAATAGACTTGTCTCGTAACTCAGGGTTTAAAGCATAAACAGCAGTAGCAGCCATGTAGCTTCCAACTTCATCTGCTTTGTTTAACCAGAGTCCGTCAATAAAAGCTCTAGCAGTCATTAGCAGATCGTCTGCAGTGAGTCCTTCTTCAGACTCTACTTTTTCAGAAAAAGCCTGAAGATTCTCTGCTACGTACTGCTCCTGTTTTTGTTCTGGGGGTAAAAGGTCTACAGAAAACTGTCCTGAGAAGCCAGTCCCCGTTAGTAGAGCTGCATTAGGATTGTCTTTAGAAACTTCTTCACCAGTAAATATATTTTTAGGCATTATGTTTCCTTAGCGGTAGTAAGAAGGTACAAAACCAAGGTCTTCTTGCATTTGTTTAACGTATGTTTTTTCTATCTCAACAGCTTGAGCAGGATTGTTTTCTTTTTCTTTTTCCATAGCATTAAGCACCCTTCCCATGTAAATACCATAGTTTTGTCTTTTGGTTTCATACCCTACTGTCGTAGCAGTTTGTCCCTCTGTTATTTGTCTTTCAAGATGTTGTTCAAAAAGTAAAGACATATCTTGTTGAGCAGAAAGATACCTTTCTTCTGCTGCTAAGTAATTTAAAATTTCTTCTCGACTAGCGTTTGCTGGGGGAAAACCTGCACTAAAAATCTCAATGTCTTTATCAGAAGCGACTCCGGGCGGTAAGCTATTAATAATATCAGTGTTTCTGTTTTTTAAAAATAAAGTTTTATCTTCTTCTTCTTTGTCCCTCATACCTGCAAAAGTTAAAGCTGATGTTCGTAAATCACTTAAAACACCAGTTAATTTAGCTTCTCCTGCGTATAAACTGTCCCTTAAACTTCTATTTCTAGACAGAAGGTTACCGGCTTTTGTAGCTTCTTCGGCTGTTTTAATCATCGCTTTTTCTACGGGAGAAGGAACTACTCCTCTAGATTCAGGTCCTTTAGGAGCAACCTCTTTAGGAGGAGTTAAGCCTACTGTTTCGTAGGTAAGTCCACCAGTAACGGGGTCTTGTATAGCAAATTTAGTTACTTTCTTCATTGAACCGTCTGGTTGTTTTTCCATTACCTCAACTTTTTGAGGAGCAGCTCTACTGCCAACAGCTTTAGGCTTAAACCTGTCTCTGAACCCTTCAAGCTGAGGTCCAACAGTTTCAACATCAGTTTGACCAGTTACAAGCCCTTGTAAAACACCTCTAACTTGTAGTTTATCTTCTTGAGATACTCTAGGATCTTGCATAAACCCTTGTAGCTCTGTTACTGCTGCATTTTTTTTGGCCTCTTTTTGTGTTGTGCTAGTTCTTAAATCTGTTCCTCTTTTTGCAAGATCTAAAGCCATTTCAAGGTCTCCTGCAGATAGAGCCTGTTGTGCAGCAGTCGTAAAAGACTCAGGAGTTTGGGGTTCTCCTGTCAACAAACCCTCAATCGCTTTTTGCTGACCTTGTTTCTGCTCAAGATTAGTAGCAGCTTGCATTACTTTAGCCGCTTGTTGTGGATCTATAGCAGCCAACTGTTGCCCCAAGATCTTCATACTGTTGAAGTCTCCAGAACCTTGTGCGCCTTGTATCTGCTGTAGTAGCTTATTAACTTCTTGCTGCTTCTGCTGCTGCTTACGCTGACCCGGAAGGCCACCAATAGTGGCACCTAAGCCAAACAAGCTTTCTGCCATTGCAGGTCTACCTAGGCTGGACAAAAACCCTTGTGAAAATTGAGCCATTATGTGTTCTCCTTATTAACTAAACAAGCCACCAAGTGCTGCACTAGCGATGTTACCACCGACACCTCCAGCAATGTTAGCTTGTCCCAAGCCAGCTTGTAGCAGTGCTTCTAAGCCTGAAGCATAGGTCTGACCGTAAGTTCCTGCCTGTTGTGATATAGCTTGTCTTCTTTGTTCTGCAGCAGTCATACCGGGCTGCAATGCGCCAAGCAACTGTGCCTGTGGTACGTAACCAGCGGCTAACATGCCTGAACCTAGCTGTGCCTGACGTTGCTGCTCTTGTCCTGCAAACTGCATAGCGTTTAACATGGCTTGGTTTCTGGCTTCTTCTTGTGCTTTAGCCAACGCAAGTTGTTCAGGAGTTCCACCAAACTGTGCCGTACGTACGCCTGTGCGTCCTTGAGCCGCCATACGCTGCTCTAGTTCTAAACGCTGGCGTTCTTCTTCAGGAGACATGGCTGTACGCATACGTTGGTACACTTCCTGCTCACGCTGATCTACAGGAGTTGCTGCTTGTCCAAAGAACATACCAGCACGTTCCAACTGCTGCTGCTGCAAAGCCTGTTCTTCAGGAGAAGTAGCTAGTTGGTAAGTCATCTGACCCGTAGTAGGATCTTGTGCCATGCCAAACTGACCGCCAGTAGCAGAAGTCACGGTGTACGGCTGAAACTCCAGCATACCACGGAGTTCTTGGGCTAAACCCTCTTCTCCTGCTAATCCTTCAAAAGCACGTTCTCCAATCTTTCCTACATCGCTATAAGCATCTGTAGCAAACCCTAAACCAGCAGTTCCCAAACCTAAAGCAGCAGCAGTGTTGAGCGGAGAAGACCCTTCGCCTCCAAGATTTTCTAAAAAATCTTTAATATCTTCCAAAGTCATTAGTAGGTTCCTCCGCTAATCGTTCCCGTTGACAACGTACCTGTGAAAGTCAGGGCCGGTATCGTGACAGTCCCTGTGAACGTAGGTCCAGCAGTGTCTGCCTTTGTAGCTATTGCAGTTGCAATGTTATCAAACTCAGTTTCAAACTCAGTTCCCTGAACAACCTTGTTAGGGTCACCTGCAGACAAAGTGTCCTTTGCAGCAAAGTCCGTTACTTTAGTATAATTACTCATATTGTTTTACCTACTAGTGCAAGTACATTGATTTCTTGTATTGACAGTTCGTTACCATTTATGCTTGTTTCCATACCTATGCTCAAGGTTCCTCCACTGCCGTTAGTGTTTACAGCGTCTTTAGACGTCAAGATACCGTCAGAATACTGACCTACGGTGTACTCGTCTATACCAAACTCTGCTTTTGCTTGGTCCTTCAACGTGATGATGCTTGTGTTGTAGGAAGAACCAAAGTCATAGTCCCACTTTAGTAGAATGTCAAGTCCACTACCACCTACTACCGTCGGTCTAATCTTTTTGAGAAACTTAAGTTTAGAAGGATCGCCAAAGGACAACTCAGGGCTAAAGTACTTGAAGCTGTAGGGACTACCGTTGTCTTGAAAACCTGTGTACTGCCCTATGCCCTGTGCGCTTCCTATGAGTAAGTCACCGTTGTCCTTGCGTTCATAACAAGTGAAACTAGTGCCGGGCCAGCGTGTAACTCTGTATGACCCGTTTTCTAAAGTTCCTCTAATGTCAAAACAATAACTCATGTTTTGGTTTGTAAAAGTTAGTAGGTAGAAGTTTGCTTCTGGGTAATACACAGACTTGTAAACTTCGTTTGCTTCATTGATTAACTGTATAATGTCCGTGGTAATCGTCCCGGACAAACTGCTTATTGGCATGGATTTTTCTTGTATCGTTCTTCCGAAGCTTCTTAAGCCAGTCTGGGAAAGAAAGATTACGTCTACACCAGTGTACTGTACCGTGTCTCTGCCTACGCAGCCAACACCGGAAATAGTGTCGGACAAAGCCATAGTAGCAGGAGCGTCAGCACCTGAGTAAACTACGATACTACGCTTGCCAAAGATAATCAAAAGATTGTTATGTGCAGCCAGTGCAACAATCTCGTCGTGACCATCTGGCCATACTTTAGCTATGTCGATGGACCCAGAGGTTCCACCGGACCAGTCATGTCCTATCAAAAGGTCAGACCAATAAACAGTTGACTTGTCTGTAGCGAAGTCGGCAGTCCATAGTCTACCGTAAGCTGCCAAGACTTCATTGCCGTACATCGTTGAAGCAACACCTGCTGCTCCTGAAACTGTACTGAGTTTAATTACAGAACCACCTGCGTTGTCGTACACAAGAGGTTCGTATGCTCGCTGGAAGAAGTAGATCTTGTCGTTAAAGTTGACCATCTTCCAGTCGTCAGCAGTGATTGTGTAGCTACCCGGAGTCTCGTCAGCCAACGTGGTTGTACCACTGAGTATCTTGTTGTTGCCCACAGAGAAGATCTTAGTGTTACCTGCGTCGTCTCTGAACTCCTTAACAGCACTCAGGTTGTCACTACCTAACTCCGTCTTGTTAGTAGTCGTTACGTTGTAACCCTTACGTGCTGCTATACGCCCTCTTTTGTCAATCACTGCGTTGTCAGCAACTTCAGCAAAAGAAGGGTCCTGAGACAACGGTGAGTCCTCAGTGTTAATACCCTTGAAGCCCGGAGCTACAAGATTAATACTTTTTAGTTCTTGTGCCATATAGTGTGTACCTTAAGGCGTGTAGAAGATAGTTTCTTCTGGGTGTCTACCAGCGTCCTGTGCAATAGCGTCTGACAGGTACTTGTTAGCCATAGCAAAGTACTCTTGCGTCGAAGTACCACCAGTTTCTCCACGCTCACGAGCAGCAAAGGCTACAGCAAGGTGCATTACTGGCATCGCCGGTATCTTCAGCTTGTCAGTGTCTGCACTCAAGTCAGGATTACGTAACGCACAGTTAAAACGTAAGGAATAAACTCCGTCAGGCTTTGGGTAAACGTCGATCAAAGTGTCACCGTCAGAGTCAACACCGTTGTACGTGTAGTACATTGGTGACCCTGTTTCCGGTGCCGACAATAGGAACTGTGAGTCAAACCAGTTGTTAGTCTGGTAGTGCATCACGAAGTTAGACGTGTCGTTTAACACGTTTAGTTCCTTGATGTTATTCTGGCTGCCAGTCAAGGAGTAATTGAAGACGTCAGCCGTAGTAGTAATCGTAAGTGTAGTCCTAAGTGCAGACCAGTCCCATGAGTTTTCCACAAGGTCCTTTGCGTCATTCACAAGGTCACCTATGAGTTTACTGTAGGAATTAGTTTGCACAGAAGAAACCTCTGTTTCCCTGAGCCTCCTAAGTACATTGTTGACTAGATCTTTGTAAGTCATTAGATCATCCCTTTAAACAAACTTTCGTTAATAATACGGTCCAACTCAACAGTGTAGTCTTTAGGCTGGTACTGTACTCCTACAAACTGTGGCAACTCATAACTTAAGCCGCCCATGTATCCACCACCAAGTCCTCCTTGTGGTCTAAAGCCTCTTGAAGGTTTAGTGGTTCCTGTCCCGGTGCCTCCTCCAGTACCGTCCCCAGTACCTTCTCCTTCACCGTCTCCGTCCCCATCACCGTCACCTTCGCCTACTCCTTCACCAGTGCCGTCGCCTTCACCTATGCCTTCTCCGGTGCCTTCGCCTTCACCTGTACCTTCTCCGACACCTTCGCCCTCACCAGTTCCTTCTCCTGTTCCAGTGCCTTCTCCGGTTCCTTCGCCGGTTCCTGTGCCTGTACCAGTACCTTCTCCAGTTTCTTCCCCAGTCCCAACACCAGTTCCAGCACCAGTATCAACACCGCCACCTACTTCTCCACCTCCTGTAACATCTACAGGATCATCTGGGTCAGGGTCGTTGGGGTCAAGGATGCCGTCATTGTCGTCATCTGGGTCTGTTACGTCAGGTTCTCCGTCTCCGTCAGTGTCTACAGGAGTAGGCTGCTCGTCGTCATCTTTAGATAAGTCAATGAACAAGTCTAAACTTACGTCGTCGTCTCCTTCTCCATCGCCTTCTCCAACCTCAGAGACTTCACCTTCTCCTGATGTTTCTGTTTCAGTAGTTTCGGGAGTAGTTCCTTCTTCAAAAGTTTCTTCTACTACTTCAACAACTTCGTCTACTTCTGTAGTTTCTTCTAGTTCTTGGAGATCTTCTAAGTACTCTTCTAAATCTTCTACAGTGTCAGGATCTGTTTCTTCACCGATAGCTTCTTCCACTACACCAATTACTTCGTCTATGTCTGAGGTTATATCTTCTCTTTCACTAACTTCTTCTGCTCCGGGGTCTGCTGTAATTACTCTGTCGTCGTCAACGTCTCCAGCGTCGTCACCGTCAGTTGTTACCGTGTCAGTACTAGTGTCTGTCACAGGTCCACCACCACCGGCTCCTGCGCCAGCACCAGCACCAGCGCCTCCTCCAGCGTCTTCTTCTACGACTACTTCTGTAGGCGTTACAATAACCCCACCGCCAAAACCACCGGACAGAACTTCATGAGTCTGACTGTTCACAACTGTACCGTCGTCTAAAACTACGTCTTTACCTAAGTTAAAGTCAGCTTCTTCAGTTGGGTCTAAGAAAACTCCACCACCTTCGTCTTCTACAACTATTTCTGGAGGAGATACCCAAATACCGCCGCCAGCACCACCGCCTACTATTTCAGAGTTTGTGTTGTTTATAACTGTACCGTCTGATAAAACAACGTCTCTACCTGCGTTAAAATCGATTACCTGTCTTCTGTTTAAGAAAACTCTGGGTATTTCTTCTGGATCAGGGTTTACCCATGTCCAACCTTCATCAGTATCATCATCACCATCAAGGTCATCAAAGTCATCGCCATCGAGTAAGTCGCTATCAGCGTCTAAAGATGCTTCTTCTACAGTTTCTTCTTCAGTTTCTTCTTCAGTTTCTTCTTCAGTTTCTTCTTCAGTTTCTTCTTCAGTTTCTTCTTCAGACTCTACTTCTTCTTCTTCGTCTTGAGTTGTATCAATAGCTTCAGGAGCGTCTAAGTCTTCTTGGGTAGCTACTTGCCAAATACCGTCTTTAAAGATAAAACCGTCACCGGCTTCATTGTATATAATGTCGTTTTCACTGGCGTCTTCTGGAAACCCTTCTTCTTCGTCTTGAGTTGTTGTTTCAACATCTGTTAGTTCCACACCGTCGTCAGTAACAGTCGCTATTACACTTCCACTTAAAATATCTTCAACAACATTTAAAGAGTCTGTATTAGGATCGTCTAAGAAACCAAAGCGTAATCCTAATTCATCTTTAATAGCGCCAGTTACAAATCTGTTTAAGCCTATTCCAAAAGCACTTGAAAGAATTGTTGTTAGGTTTTTACCTTCTTCTAAACCCTGTTGCAGACTTGCCATAGTTTCTGGAGAAAAAGCTAAAACACCGTTTCTATAAACACCGCCAATAGTTTCCATTGCTGTCTGTAATTGAGGTATTTTAGACAGTGTTGAAAATAACTGCCCTGTAACAGCAGTGGTTAAAATAGTTTCTATAACTGTACTAAATATTTGACCCGCAATGTCTAAAGCATCGTAAGGCTCTTCTGTCTGCTTGTACTCACCTAAAGCTACATCATCAAACTGTCCGTAGTTAAGTTCGTACTGTGACCCGTCTGGAGATGAGACACCTATAGGTATCCCAGTTTGTTCCGCAGCAGCTCTAATAGCGTTTACGTATTCCTGCTGTGTTATTCTGTCAGCAGTAACACTAACACCTCTTTCTGCACCTTTGGGACCGCCCATGCCCTGCATAGGGTCAGCAGAGATAGAGCCTAAAGTACCGTCTGGACCTGTAGCAGTACCGCCTAAGAACTCTGAAATGTTGTCCCATTGAGAAGCAAGATAAGCACCAAACTCATCGGCAGTGCCTGTAAACTCTTCTATCTGATAGCCCTCAGCTTTAATCAAAGAGTTAAAGTTTTCAGCACCCCAGTAGTTTTCAACCTGCTCTGCTGTATAAGTACCGTCTATTAAACCGTTTAGTACAGCACCGCCTCTTACATTACCCCATTCTTGTCTAAACCTTGTAACAAGATCTTTTTGCTCATCAGTACGTTCACCTTTGATACCAAAATAAGCTTTAGGGTCTTCTACGTCCCACCAACCTAAAGGTTGTCTTTCTTCTGTAGTGTCTGGAAAACTCCCATAAAAAGAACTGGCTGCTGCACCGCTTTCGTAAGGACTTACAGACGAACTTGGCTCAAACGTACCTCCCTCAAGCCCCAATCGCCCCATAAACTCTTCAGGTGTGTATGTTTTAGTCGCAGCGTCTCCAGTAAAACCAAAAGAACTTACATCTTCAATAAAAGTATTAGTTTCTGGATCATACGTTGCAAACACACCAAAGTCTTGGGCTGCTGGTGAGTTATTATACCTGTCTACTAGATTTTGAAAACTGTACGTAGCCATTACTTAGACACTCCAGATTTCTTCTCGTAAGTTCTCATTGCACCTAAGCCTAACATCCCCATCAACACTGGCATCATTGTCTCCAGAGGCACCAAAGGTATCACTATGTCTACTTCAAACAACGCCAAAACAAAGTTACTAAACGGGATAGTAATAAAGTTTCCAAACATACCCAAGCCACAAGTCCAACCGATGAACGGTCTCCAGCCACTTACGAACACGTTGGAGTTAGCTGCTTCCACAGCATTAATCTCCATCTGACCCTTAGCAATCTCCTGAGCGTGTTCCTCAGCCATCGTAGCGACTTCATGGGCTAACTTAGCCTTAGTGTCAGCATCAGGTATAAACTTGTCTAAGAGACCAGTCACAGGCCCTATGAGCTTATCAATCATTCTTCTTGTTCCACAACTCAAACAAAGTCTTAATCTTCTCTTCCACTACGTCCATACGGGACATGAGTTTACCCAGTGTCAACACAAGGATAATGAAACCTACAAAGATGGGCCAAATGGAACTAATTAAATCAACGTACTCCATTGTCACACTGGCCTATTTTAATTTCCAAGTCGTTTATCTTTGTCCTGAGTTCCCTGACTTCTCCTGACTGTTCTTCCAAAGCCATAATCTTAGCGTTCTGGATTAGGTCATCAGGTAATGCACCTCTGAGTCCCAAAGGCCACTCACGTACAAATGCTGCGTTTTCCTTTATGGTCATGTCCTGTATTGACTGACCGTGTTCTAATGTAGTAATACGGCTGTTTAGCGTCACGTAGGCTGCGGTAGCTACAACTAAGGAAGCTCCTAAGCCTATCAAGTTACGCAGAGGTACAGTAACTTTAGTCTCGTCACTAATCTCCGGCATTGAACCAACCTTTTACAGTGTCAGTCTCAATGATTCTAATTACAGTCCATACAATGCTCAAAGCAGCAGCCACAGCAGGAAGCCAGCCCATCAGGGTTGACACTGTAGTAGTTACTGCAATTACGTCTACTGCGGCTTTTGCTTCTTCTTGCATTATTGTTTTGCCTTACCAATGTTGACAGCTAGTAGGTCTACAAACTTGTACAGCTTTGCAATCCACTCGTCGTCTTTAGGTGTCGGAGTTACTGCTGCGATGATACTTGCGACAGTAACTATGGTTGTTACGATGGATACTATGCCCATCAAGTCCATTACCATGGTACTCCTGCTGTTTGTGTTGGGTTCTTGTCTGCTTCAATCTGAGCAGAAAGTGACGCTTCAATCGCGTCTTGATCTAACTCTGCTTGCACCCAGCCAATTACGTCAGCTTCAGTCAGCGAGTCGTAAGCAATGAACCCAGAAGAAGAAGGATCAGGCGTGAACCCACAAGTGCCGTAGGACGACGCTGAGAAGTCACCGTCTACCGCAGTAGCTCGCCAGTGGGCTACTACTACGCCACCGTCTGATAACTCACGTTCTAAAGTTGAGATTGTCCAAGTTGTCATGTTTGTCTCCTGTTAAATTGCTGAGATGATGAAGGCTAGTAGTTCTGAATAACGAACACCCATGCGGCTACGTTCTTCCCCAGTTTCTTCGTCTGTCCAAGTGCTGTTGATAAACATTGCGTATCGTCCAGCGTCTAAGCCTTCAGCTTCAAAGGCTGCTTGGAGGTCTTGTGCGATGATTCCGAAGTGGATGCGGGCGTCGTCGCCTTTTTTCTCAACTGCATCTATCCAACGAAACTTACGCAGTAAGCCTTTAGCTGCTACCGCAACACGCTGCTCTGCATCTGATAAGGCTTCAATGTCTTGCTTCTCGTTGCGGTCAGAGGTCTGGATGGTGCCGTTCGTGGCGTAGATGTCATCCCAGCGAATGCTTGCAAAGCCCCAGTCAATGGAGTTGTCCGCTGCTGAGTTAGTAGACATATCAAAAGGCGCTATTGCTTGAGCGGCTGGTATAAACCAAATCCCAGAAGTAGAGTGACCAATAGCTAGTGGATTTATCCCACCAGACAATGCTCCTGCACTGATACTACCGACTGTGCTGGACCCAGAAGCAAAGGCTATTAGCCCACCATCTTGACCATTTCTGACATTTAAAGGGTTAGTCGTTGATTTAGTAATTAATACTTCATTTGAACGTATTTCAACGCCTTCAACCGCATAGTCGCTTGCAGTTTTCCCCACCAGCAAGTTGCCGCTTGAGTCGATGCGCATGCGTTCTGTGCTACTTGTATTAAAGTACAGGTAGTTGCCAGTGTTGTGATGTAAAACACCACTCTGGTCGTCATCGTCAGTATCACCAAACACTATGCCTGCAACATTTGACGTCCCAGAAGTAATTGACATCACGCAATTATCTGTAGCTTTAACGAGGTCTAACTCTCTGTCTGGATTCGTAGTACCAATCCCGACGTTGCCGCTTGAGTCGATGCGCATGCGTTCTGTTGCTGCGCCACCTCCAGACCCAATCATAAACTTAGCTGCACTGTTTTCGCCGTCAGCAACTATATTAAACTGGTAAATTTGAGAAGATCCGTTTGTGCCTTGTATGCTTAACGTTCTTGAAGCGTCTGCGCCAGCGGCTTTAATCGTGGCAGAACCCGTGATGTCGACGCCTGTGGAGGTGGTTTCTAAAACAGTATTATTGTTATAACGTACTCTTACTGACCCGCCATCAGTGCCTTTTAGATACTCTTTTGAGCCGTCAGCATTTTTAAGCACAAGATCGTTTGCTTGTATCTTTAGGTTTCCAGTGCCGTTGTCAAGAATAACGCTGTCAGAAGCATCGTGATAAATCTGTAAGTCTGAGCCAGCTCCGAAGATGGCTTTACCGTTGTCACCAAAGGTTATGTTTCCACTTGGGTTAGAACCCAGTTCAACAACGGCTGCACTGCTGTTCTCTGTGTACAAACGTCCGTTAGTTGTGTCTACTGCCAGTTCGCCCTCTACTAAATCAGAAGCTGTGGGTGCGCCTGAGCCTTTTTTAGTTACAATTGTTGTAGCCATTGTTTAAGTTCCTCTTTAGTAAGTGCCGCCTGAAAGCGTACCTGTTGTCATATTGTCTGCATTTAGAGTTGAGTCTGATTGTAGTGCTGAGTCTGCTAAAGTACCTTGAGCAGCAGTAGCGTAGTCCGTAGAAGCAGTAGTAGCCGCTGTGCCTAAACCTAAGTTAGTTCTGGCAGTCGCTGCGTCAGCTAAGTCAGATAAATTGTTAGCTTTTAACGCGGAAGCTGCTAAAGTTGCTGCTGCGTTTGACTCACTGGTTGCTGCTGCTGCAGCACTACTTGCTGCTGCCGTTGCGCTTGCGCCAGCATTAGTTTCGCTCGTAGACGCCGCTGTTGCACTGTTAGATGCGTTGGTTTCTGAGGTTGCAGCGTTGGTAGCTGACGTAGCAGCAGCCGTT
>Ga0208767_1002167_pt1 | contig 15069 bp, 11 predicted proteins | sample VirMetDEL_Mar_21_FD_184514 | JGI IMG/M metagenome (GOLD analysis project Ga0208767, IMG submission 184514) | Aqueous microbial communities from the Delaware River and Bay under freshwater to marine salinity gradient to study organic matter... | ecosystem: Environmental > Aquatic > Marine >... | reverse complement strand
GATAAGGTCTCCAATCTCTAATCTTATCAACCCTAAAAGTTTTCCACATAGGTGATTCAGTATCAGTAACACCGTTGATTTGCCAAGCTCTAATTATAGGATTGTTAGCTTTAGATAAACCTAAAACATAAGGTTCAATGTTTCTATAACCAGAAACATCACCATCTTCACCCATATAATAGATTCTGACACGTTGTTTTTTATCAATAGCATCCTCTATACGAGACCTATTTACATTCTCTAATATAAGTTCCTTTAATGTATTGTAAATACCCAGTGACATAATATTACCAGAACTGTTCTCCGTAGTTATTACTGTTGTATCCAGCGTTAGGTTTATATTTATTACCTGAATTATATAATAATTCATTCTTTTTAAATATATCATCAGAAGTACCAACAGTATTATTACCTGCGTCACCTCTACCCTCATCATCACCATCAGATTGTGCTGCTGGGTTTTGTGGTCCATATCCTTGGTTAGGTACGTTTTTAAATTCGTTAAACGAAGTTATTTGTGCTCTAATAGCGTCAGCTGTTTGTTTTAAAGAAGGTAACTGATTTGTAACACCACCAGGTCCCATATCTTGTACGTCACCAACCGATGTACCTATACCCGCTATACTTACTCCATTTGGCATAATTATAAGTTTTTAATTTTTTTGTTATTTTCCTCAAAAACATTTAATAAATTACTAAACGCCTTTACTTCATAAATAGTTTCGTTTACCGAAATATTATCAGTTCTAATACGTTTCCCACTAGAATCTTGGTCTCTAGTACCACCGTCTTTTTGAAATTGGTTGTCCATACCTATGTTCATCATAGATTTTTTCTTACCTTTAATATCTTGTCTAGCATTACCTAAACACACATTTACCCAATTTTTCATTTTGGTACCACCGTTAAGTAAATAAGATGTATCTTTGTTAGAACCACCAAAGGTGTCAAAGAAGTTTTTAATCCTTTTCATTTGTTCATAACTACATTCTCTGTTGTTCAATAAACCTTCTAATCTACTATACCCCTTAACAGTTTTATCTCCACGATAGGCATTATAAATTCTACTAAGATGGTTATTCATCTCATCATCTATCTCCCAATATTTTCCTTGTAATTCAGAGTTTGCCATTTAATAACCTAATTTTCTCGCTAATTCTCTTTTATATTGAGCTGGAATATCTGTTAAATTTATAGATAGTAATGAATTTAATAAAATAGCTTTATCTTCACCACTAACATCACTTCTATCTAGTAATGATTTTATATGTGATATTTTTCTAACCAAAACTGGTTGGTCGTCTTTTAATAAATCAACGTCAGGAATCTCATTACCATTTTTAAGTTTATCTAAAATATCTTTACTAAAGTTCTTTTTTGAAATAATGTCCTCAAGAACGTTTTTCATATTATCTTTAGCTATCTCATCTAAACTCTTAGGTTCCAAAGACTCTCCATAATACCTACCATATAACTGATATGGTGGTAAATCTTGTCTTTGTGTTTGAACTTTACCGTAGTGAGTTTTTTCAATTTCACCTGTTTCAGGGTCTATTTCGTTCCAAGAATCGTTAGTTTGTTTACCACTAGTCGCCATTTGGGTTTGGTTGTATTTTTTACCACCTTTTATTTTACCACCCTTTTCATCAACTAACTCAGACAGCTCTTTTTTGCTATATATTTTTTTAGACATAATTGTACCTTTTCTTTTATAAATATCTAGAAAAGGTACAATTTACATTATTTCTCAACAAAGTCTTCAGCAAATCTATCTTTTATCATATACTCATTAGAGATACCTCTACTAGCCCAAAATCTTAACTCTTCTTCTGATATAGTTAAAAGTTCTTCTAAAGTATCTTGGTCACCTTCTTTTCTAGGTATACCCGATATCAATTCTAGTTCACTTCTTGTGAAGAATTGTTTATCTTCAGGGTTATCAATCAACAAAGAATCTCTAACGTTTTTACTAAAAACTACTGTTAGTGGTTCTACTTTTTTATTAAAAGCGTCAACATACTTAGCTACATTGTATTCACCTGTAGCTTCAGGGTTGTTTTCTAACATATCACGGTCAATTAAATAACAGTTGTAAACTAAGGTTCCCTCAGGTGGGTCTTTTTTAGTTTTTCTTAACTGTATATCACCGTGTGATTTACGTGTACCATTATTTACGTAATAAATCGTATCACCCAAACTAACATCCAAACCTTCTTTAATAATCAACTCCATGTGAGCTTGTCTAGGTAAAGGATTACCGTTTTTATTCGTACCTCTATTTTGATAAGATTTAATAGTTTTTTTAACCCTAGATTTGTTAGCTATCTCCACTAAAGGTATTTGTTGGTTGTAAATCTTCTCTAAATATTCATAATAGTAATCAACAAACTCTTTACCCTGACCCTCTAATAACATCTTAATACCTTTATTTAGGAAATTTTCAATGTATTTGGGTGTTCCTTTTGATTTAATGGAGTTCCCAGTCAATTTAACTTTACCGTTTGGTGCTAATGTAGCGTAATTCTTTCTAGATAAATTGATTGTGGAAGGCCATTCACCGTCATTATCTAACCCCATAACTCCGTGCATAAATCTTTCGTTATATTCGGCTACGTCAGCATCAAGTCCACGATATTCAACACCTTCTTTAACAAATCTATGTACACCTCTACCTACATAAACGTGTGTTTCAATATCATCAGGTTTAGAGAAGTTTACCCCATCTGTGTCTAATACTAAAGGCGTATAACCTCTATCCATAAAGTATCTAACCATATGTCTTAGGTATTGTCGACCTGTACAAGTAATCATCTCACCAATATCAATATCACCCCATGGGAAAATATACGGTGCCGAAATAGAACCAAAAGCTGAGTTATTCAAAATCTTAATTGGTAACTGTTTACGGTCAAACTTAATCGCGTTTTTTTCATCACCTTTTTCTTCATACTCATTTTTAAGGTATTTGTATTTGTTACGAGTATCTGACAAATATCTTAACATAGCTTTAAGAGCTTCAGAAATATCACAGTCAGGAAATACATCATGTGTTAGTTGTATTGAGGGATATAATGAAGCGTAATCTAATTTTACTATATTTTTATTAAACCCTGTTTGTAATAACCTAGATAAACCACCAACAAAATTACGTTTAGGTAAAATATCAGGTAAAGCTAAACCATTCTCAAAAGACCAACCCATCATCAACAACTTCCACATTGTCGCTGTACCCATCGTAGCACTTCGTAAAAAACCTGTTGGTACTAGACCTGCTGTTAAGAAAGCTGCCTGAGTATATTGGTCATCCACTTTCTCAGTTTCTAAAAGGTCATCCAATAAGTATTCAGTAATTAAAAATCTACCATCAACTTTTTCCCAAGTATCTTCAGATACCAAACCATGTTTAGATAAATCTTTTAAAGGTGGTTTGTTACCGTCTAGTTTATACCATTGACCTGTTGTTTTATTATAATAAAAATCTTCATTTGCTACCCACATTTCACCTAACTTATCACCAGGTACATAAACTCTGTTGGGTCTTTCAACACCTGAAGTTTCAGCAATGTACTTTAAACCGAACTGTTTAATGTTTGAGTTGATTGCCATAGCTTGACGAACTCTGTGCATTGTATCCATTACGTTTACACCCCAATAAACGGTTTGTTCGTACTTTTCTAATTCAGCACCTAATTTAAGTGAAGCTGATTTTCTAATTAAAGGTATTTCAGGGTGTCTAGTCTTAATTAAACCACCGGAACCAATAGTTGTTGTTTTATCACCTCTTTTATTGAATTTAACATTTTCAGTTGACATACCTAATAGTCTCATTCTACCTAAAATATAAGTCCAGTCAAAGAATTCCGAGTTGTAACCTGTAATAACCGATGGGTCTAATTCGTGAAGAATATCAAAAAACTCCGTTATCATTCGCCTTTCAGCATCCTCAGTCCATACACCATTATCGTATGAATCTAAAATTTTCCTAAAACCACGATTATCTTTAATCCCTATTAAGAACATATGTCCGTCATTAGGGTCTAAACTCGTGGTCTCAATATCAAATACTACTTTATGAACTTCTTCGTAATTTTCAAAACCCTTAAATAAACGTTTACCTGTTTGTACTAAAAATTGTTCTACAGGTGGTAACATCTGAATCATACCGTTACTACTCCAAGGGTTTATACCACCTTTAGTGAAAAAGTTTACCAAATCCCTATAAGTACCTGAGGTTTTTACCATAAACTTAAAACCGTCTTCAAGTCTATCGTCATCACCTGTTTCTAATTTTTGTGTAACGATACCATAGTGTTTGGCCATTTTCTTCATCTTATCTATGTCGTCGTCGTAAAAACCACTGTCACGTAGATTTTTTGTCCATAAAAATGGTGTAAATTTGTAAACTTTAATTGATTTACCCTTTTTAGGGTCGTCTATGGTTACATAAACTCTATTGGAATTATCCACCGACCAATCACCTGTTTGGTCTAGTTCTACTGATGTGATATATTTTTCTTCATCTTTTCCTTCCAAGAAGACCCTAATATCTTCGGGTGTAGCTTTTTTAATTTCTTTTTTCATATAAAATAATGTTTGGGACGGGGACATTTTATACCCACTCGTTTATTACATTATTAAATATGGTTTTTTTTATCTTAAAAATAAAGACCCAATTAACAAACAATTTGTGATTTAACTACGCTGTCAACAACATTGACGTATAGGTCTTCTCTAATCGGTACAATTAAAGAAGACCCATCATCTAAGAAATCTATTTTAAATTCCGCTTTATAAGTTCCTGTTTTCTTTGTATCTTTAGCATTGAACTGGTATCCAATATAAAATTCCTCTTCTTCTGGACAAGCAATCTTTTCAACCGGAAATACTAGACCTTGTTGATTATAAACTCTAGGTATACCTTTTTCATCCACCATAGTAAATGTGATAGCAGCGTTCTCTAACCTATCAAATATATTTTTATAATCGTATCTACCGTCATTTATTACCTTCATTTTTAATGTTGGTAATGTTGAATCTTTTTTTATGAAAAAATGTTGTGCCATCTTGTTTTATTTATAAATATTTAACAATTTACATAAGGTGGTAAATTACCACTACCACAGTCCCCACATAAAGAAGAACCTGGTTGTATTATTTGGGAACCTCCAAAAGTTGTTCTAACACAATATCTATTACAATCAACATACATATTATTCCTTAATTCTAATATGTTTAAAGGTCGTTTATAAAATCTTAATTGTGATAGTTCACCATCTAATGTACCAGCAAAATTATTTTGAAGTAAAAGGTTTTGGTCTTCAGGGTCAGGGCCACCAAAAGTTTTAGTTTCCAATAAACCTTGTGTTCCACCACCCCATGATATGTTATAAGGTACACCTTGTTGTTTATCACTCCAAGTAGCTAATGACCTTAATTGTAATCCAATAAAATCTTTAGACCTTAAAACTAACCTACCATTTACATATATTTTTAAATTACCTGTAGGTAAACCAAATTTAGACCCACTACCTTGTATATAAACCACTTGAACTAGTGTGGCAGTATTACCTGTTGGTATAACTGAAGTTTCCGTATAAGACTCCTCAACAGTAGTACCTGTTATAACTTCTTTATTATTCCTACACTCACCTGTAACTGTTAGTTTTCTCCAACCAATCTTACTATCAGGTGTAATTCTAAAACCTAAGGCATTCTCACCAATTTCATTACAATAATTGTAAGAACTCCCTGAAGTAACACCTTGTGTCGTGGTTGAACCTGTTGAATTACAACAACAATTAGAAAAAGCCCATGGATAAGAAAAACCGTAAGAACTTTTTGTAAACCAAGATTGTCCACCATTTAAACCTTCATCAACTTTAATATTAGGTTGTAAAGGAATCCCTGTTGAAGTTGTGTAACCTGACTCACCCGAAAATACATTCCAAAATTTGTCTTCAGCTCTTGTTCCTATATAAAAGAAAAATCCTGAGTTATTTGAATAAACATCATTTAATGTTGTACCTGTTGTTGAATTACAAGATTGGGGTTTAATCCAAGTTTCCATGGTCCACCCTTTTTCGTAGTTAGTTGGCATAAGGTCGTAAACCTTAGCGTCAGGGTCACCTTTTGTGACCGTTGTTGTATAACCTGTGTTACCACATGAATCTGTAGTTATAGTTGTTGAAGATACAGGCGCTGGTTTTTCAAAGTCTATTTTAAAGAATCCTTGATAAAAGCCACCATATAAACAAATAGAATCGCCCATTGAACAACCACCATCTAATGTGGTACCTGTTTTAAATTCCCATGGGTATACGTATGTTTGACCTGTTACTGGGTATAGTTGTACTTTTGTGTCTGCTGATGTTAAAACTAAGGTGTCTGTTAGACCAGTTACCCTACCATTATCAACACCAACCAAACCGAAATCACTTAATGTAATTCCTGATTGTGGTGTTACGGTAGCTCCCGTCCACTCAACCAAACTAGTTAATACTTTACCATCGGTTGTGGTACCTGTATTATTTACATCAAACCAAAGTATTAAATCGTTGTCTGATATAATACCGTCAGTACAATCAAGTGTTCTACAATTTACAGCATAAGGTAATGATTGACCTTGGTTATCCGAAGATAAATAAAAATCCCAGTAGTCTTCATTAACTAATTTACCGTCTATATTGTTAAAATAATAATTATCTATACCCATATTTTATAAATATCATTCTTGTTCTAATATTGTTCTTGTACCACCACTAAAAAGTATTACAGTCTCAGTATCACCACTTGTAGTATAATAAGTTAGTTGTAGTTCATCTATTTTATTAAAACATTCTTCTTGACTAATACCATCAAAAATATTATGTATTGTGTAGGTTTTACCATTAGTTTCATTTAAACTAATAACCCTACCGTCATTTTTATAAACTAATCTCCAAATCATAATCAATCGGTTGTTATTGTCCATTGGTAAGTACCAGTCAAGGTAGATATGGCTGAAATACCATTATACCCATCACTTGTTGTATCAGGGACACTATTAGAAGAAATATCTAATGTAACGCCAGACCATCCTGTTGGGTTGTTTGTTGTTATCCATTCAAAATCAACTAATGTCCTGTTAACTTCACCAGATGTCATACCATGTGACCTAATATCTATTGTACAACCGTATGTAGAATTTACATCCATAGTTGCCCCACTTAATGGTTTAAAATCTATATAATCAACATTGGGGGTGTTGAACATAGAAAACGCTCTATTATTATCACTACCAGTAACATTTCTAAAAGTTTCGGTTGATTGTGGGAATGTTACACCTGTTAATGACGGACAATAATCTATCTGAACAAATCTACCCAAACCTGACAACATACTAATATCCACATTTAATAAAGACGTACTATCACCAATATTATACGTTATAAAACTTTGTGTTGACGCGGTATGTAAAACCTCTATAAGGTTATCATTATTTTCCATAATAAAACTACCACCTAAATTAGGGAACATGGTTAAATCATGTGTACCCGTTATATCACAATTATTTAAACTATATGAACTAAATACTTGTGTAGAACCAGTATGTGTTACACTAGTTAAAGAAGTATTAGAATACATTTGAAAATTACCACCTAAATTAGGAAACATAGACATATCGTGATTACCCGTAATATTACAACCAAATAGCAAATATGAATGAAAGGTTTGTGGTGAATATGTATGTGTTACACCCGTTAGGTTAGAGTTACTACTCATCCTAAAACCCCCACCCAAATTAGGGAACATGGATAGGTCATGATTACCGGTTATATCACAATTATATAAGCTATAATAGGTAAATATTTGTGACGAACCTGTGTGTGTCACACCCGTTAGAAGAGGATTACCATACATATAAAAACCCCCACCTAAATTAGGGAACATGGTTAAATCATGGTTACCCCTAATATCACAACCAAATAGATAATATGAACTAAATACTTGTGTAGAACCAGTATGTGTTACACTAGTTAAAAATTTATTAGAATACATTTGAAAATTACCGCCCAAATTAGGGAACATGGTTAAATCATGGTTACCGGTTATATCACAATCATATAAATAATACTCTGTAAATACTTGTGGTGAGTATGTGTGTGTTATACTTGTTAAATTTAAGTTATCCCTCATACTAAAACTACCACCTAAATTAGGGAACATGGATAGGTCATGATTACCGGTTATATCACAATTATATAAATAATACTGTGTAAAAACTTGTGATGAACCTGTATGTGTCACACCCGTTAAATTAGGGTTACTATACATTCTAAAATCACCACCTAAATTAGGAAACATAGACATATCGTGATTACCCGTAATATTACAACTATATAAATAGTATTGTGTCATATTAGACGGATTATAACCATGTGTAACACCCGATAATAAACTATTACTGTTTAAAGCAAAAAGATAACAGTTTTTAAAACTGGGGTTTGTTAAATCTAGAGTACCGTAAATATCGTCAGTAGATAAATTTAAGGCGATGATATTATCAAAATCACCAAAATAAACTTTAACATCCTTAACATCACCATTGTCAGAATATGTGTGTGAAAAGTTTGGTCCAGTCTCATAACCCACACTACCATCACCATAATCAATATGTACCCTCCTATTAGACCCACCACTATTAGTGGAGATTTGTGGGTCAAAAGTTGTACCACTATCTGAATTGGTTTTAAATGTAAAAACCTCAGTTGTTTTATTATTACTGTTAAATATACCTCTACTCATATCAAATTATTATGTGTAATCGTTACCAACAGACCAATACATCGTTGTACCGTTATATGTGAATGATAATAAATCTATAGCGTTTGGTGTTGAAGTTAGTGTAGGTGAACCACCCCCACCATTTACAACCTTATGTGTTCCAGCACCACCATTAACAGTACCGAAAGCTAATGTATGTGAACCAACACCATCTTGTTCAACAATTAAAGTACCATAATCACCATTCCTAACATTATTTAAGTTTAGTGTTATACTACCTGTTAGAGTTAATTCGTAGTTTGTTGATGTACCTGACACATCCCAAGTTTGTGTTGTGTTTACGTTACCCAAATCGTTGTAAGGGTCTATGGTAACACCACCCGAACCACCAGCAGAACCAACAACAACGTTACCACTAGTATCAATCCCTAGGTTATTCACAGATGTACCAACACCTAAAGTACCTATATTAAGGTTTGGTACATAAACAGTATTACTTGTTGTTCCTGTAATATTTTGACCCCCTAAAATAACACTATTATCACTATTGAGAAAATTACCATTACCACCTATAATCGCCATACCTTGTTGTTCAAATACCGCACCCATTACATGGTTTTCACCTCCTAAGATAACAGAATATCTAGATTGTGTCATTGTAGAATTTTGTGTCCCTAATATGGCTGACTCGGTGGTAGCTGTAATAGCCGAATCTTTGGATGCACCTATTAAACTTCTACCAGCCCCTACTATTCTTGAATCGTCTGAAGCTATTATAGATTCAGCTCGATATTCAGGTAACACGAAACCGAAATCTATTGTATTACCACTACCACCTAAGATAGCTGAGTCTAAGTGTCCAGATATTGTATTTTGTAATCCACCTAAAATAACACTTCTTTCTCCATTCAGAGTATTATCTTTACCACCACCAATAACTGAACGAATACCACCAGCAATAACATTATCCTCACCACCACCAATAAATGACTTAGTGGAACCGCTAATGGTATTTCCATCACCACCTATTATTGAATTTTCATCTTGATTAATAATAGCACCATCTAGTATTTTATTATTCTGACCACCTATAATGGATGACCATGTATCACCACTAATTGTATTAAGATGACCTCCAATTATACTAGAACCACCAACACTACAATCAGCATTAATTTCATTATCAACACCACCTATTATACTAGTAAATGAACCATAATTAGCATTACCTAAACCACCAATTATGGAAGATGCACCATAGCCCAAATCCACATCTGAGTACCCTAAACTTAATATACCTTGATAAAAACCATCGGTAGAACTAATAGTATTATTAAAACCACCTAATAATACGGAGCGTTTATTAACCATTGTACTACCACTAGTGGCCATCATAACAGAATTAGTACCCTCATATAAACCACTGTTAGTACTACCTATAATACCACTACCTTCAGAATTATGAACAAGGTTATCAAAACCACCAAGTATAAACTCACCACTAGATGAAGTTGGACCATAACTACCAAGACAAAAATCAATTGTATTTCCAGTACCACCTATAATTGCACCATCAGTGTGACCTGTTATTGTATTTTGTAATCCACCTAAAATAACACTTCTTTCACCATTCATAGTATTATCTTTACCACCACCAATAAATGACTCAGTTGAAGTGTTAATAACATTACTATCACCACCAACAATAGAAGAATTATCACTCCCGTATAAACCGTTAGTATCACCACCTAAAATAACAACTCTATCTGAATCATCTATTGTATTATAACTACCGACAAATATACCTGAATCGTTAGACGCACCTTCAACCACGTTTCCGATACCAGCAATAATTGTTGACCTATCAGAAGCACCGTCAATAGTATTACCACTACCAGCAAAGATACCGGCTATATCAGAACCATCAATCGTATTTTCTTCACCACTAATAATCGACGATAAATCAGTTCCATTTGTCATTGTATTATTAAAACCACCAACAATAGAACCCCTATCAGATGAACCTTCAATTGTGTTACCTAAACCACCACCCATAAACGAGTAAGTTGAGTCGTCTAGGGTGTTACCAAAACCACCAGCTATTATACCATTAGACACACTACCATTTAATGTGTGACCACCTTTATCATCCTTAAGAGCTGAGTTACCAATACCACCTTGTTCCCAATAAATACCTGTTGTCGCACTAATCCCAGGTTCAAACATGAATGTACCATCACTTAATGTGTATATTCTTGAATCTTGTGAATTAGAAACACCACTTAAAACCGTGATACCACCACCTATAGCTGTTGTATGATTACCACCATAATTTAATTCAATGTTGTTATCTTCAACTCTTACAGTTTCGGTTTCAATTATTGTTGTAGCAGATGTTGTTGTACCTATTACAGTAAAATTACCTTCAACTTTAAAATTACCATCAACAGTAACCGTACCACCCGAAGAACAAGGTACAATTGTTTGTACACTAAAACTAGGTACACAAGAATCTGAAGTTATTGCTGATAAAGGGGTCCAAACCATAGTACCATTAGAATCTATTGATGTAACTATGTAACCTGTAACATTGGGTGCTGCAGTATAACCGCTAACAATATTAGTGTTACCACTAAATACAACCCCTCTAGCTGGTTTTAATGTTAACTTACCTGGTATATAACTAATATGGTTTGAATAACCACTAACAGCATCGATACTACTACCACTTGTCGCTATAAGATTTAAATAACCAGTACCACCACTTATACCATTTAAGAAATCTTCGTAACTATTATAAAAATAAGTATCATAAAGACCCTGTTCAAAAAAGGTTTGTCCTGATAAATTTAATATGGCTCCACTATGTTGAACCATTTGTCTATTCTCTAAATGAGGTCTATTTCTAAAATTAGCCATTTATAAAATTTTATATTACATCCCAATTATGACCAAGTGGTCTATATTGTAGAGTTTTATTAAGGTTTTCAGCTTCAAGAGCCTTTCTTTCTAACATCTTATCAGGTCTCAATCTTTCTAACCTTTCATTAAGTCTTGTGAATAATTTTTCTTTAATCGCTGTAGCCTCACTTAATAAAGATTCGTAATCCATTGTAACCTCTGAATCTGTAACACCTAAAGCACCACCGAACTTACCTCTAACACGACCTAAAACTTCCATAGATTTAGCGGTTAAATATTCACGAATCCATTGTTTTGAAGGTGTGTTTAATTCAGAGTAATTCACAACATCCACTGGTACGTCAGAAGGTAACTTAATAATGTCTTTATTATCATTTAAACATCTTTGTCTTTCTTCTTCAGACGTAGTTTCATAATAGTGATACCACACTTTAGAACCAGCAACACTATTTGTTTGTCCAGCACCACCAAAAGTTATTCTTGAACCTGGGGGTGGTAATAGATGTAATAACTTAGTACCGTCAGGACCAGCTGTTATTTTATACACTAAATCACTTGAAATAATTCTTTGTTTTAAATCGTAGTCAGCGTCTCTTTGTAAGATATCGAAAGCTGGTGCTAAATAAAAACCACCGTATCCGAATCCACCTCCTCCACCACCGAAGGGTACTTGTGCAAATCCACCACCATATCCGTAATCACCGAATCCGTAATTAGAGTATAAAGCGTGGTCTATTGTTGGAGGGGTAATCCAAAGAACTTCGTTTATTTCCCTACCAGCTGGTATTGTATAAACCTGAACCCCTTGTTCTACTTCAACATAATCTTTTTTAAGTTCCCAAGGACCGTTAGCTTGTAAACCAACTATTTTTGAGTATGCGTATGTAAATGAATTTTCGTAATTTTGTGCTCTAACTGTAAAAGCCTTCGTTAAGTCAGATGTTGCCACATTTAATCCATATAAAGAAGACCATTGTGACTCAATCAACCATTCATTTATGTAAGATGAATAATCTTCAATAGATATCTCAGTTAAAGTACACAACATTTCGTCATCTAGTTCCACCTTTCTAATTGGTGCTCCTAACTGAACTTTAACTTCATTAAATAATTTTCTTTTTTCGGAATCTGTAATTTGTAATGCCATATTCACTTTTATTCATAAATATTAAGAGTTGAGTATATATTTATTAGTATGAATAAAATAATTCGTAAAATAATAAAAGAGGAACTTGGTTTAGGTGATTTTGAATGGACTAAACAAATAGACCCCTTTGAACCTGGGTCTGAATTTGATGAAGATGATATTTGTTTTGATTCGGATGATGATTGTGTTGTAAATATAAATAAAGACAATATAACGTTTAACATGACTGAGGATGAATTTTTTGAAAAAACAGATTCAGCTAATGACGATTCTAATTGGATTGTAAGACCTATCTTATATTATGGTCGTAATTATGACGGTGGTGACGATTATTACGAATTTGACTACGATGAATTTAATTACTCAGGGTATCAAATGACCGAAGAGGCTAAACAAGGTTTTCAAGAAATATTAAACGTGGTTGGGTCTGATAAAAACATTGAAGATTTTATCAGTCAAGATACTATGAATGAAATTGAAGACGAACTTAAATACCCGCCTTTAAAATCTTTATTTGATGATTTGAGGAGTAGTTACTTAAGTATTTTAGGTTATCAAGTACAAGCAAATAGATGGAGAGATACATCAAACGCGTTATGGAATGACTTAGATTCTACTGGTGTTGATTGGTATAATGACTATAATACAATAGAAATAACAATACCTAAAGAAAAGTTAAAAAAATATAACTTTAAAAATTTAACCGAACTACTTATACAGGTTTCAGAACCAATAACAGATGTTGGTTGGTATGATTATTTTTATGAAAGTTGGGATACTAGTGGTTCAGAAGGTGATATAGAATATGAATTTAATCGTTTCATAGAGAATTCTAAAGAAATTTTAGAAGAAGAAGGTGTTTTAGACAAATATAAAGATTTTGAGGGTTTAATAAAATCAATAGGGTTTTCACCTAAAAAAAATAGAAGTTATTGGGGTGGATATAGTGATATGTACGAGTTATCTAATGATGGGGGTTATTGGTTTATAAAAGAAGTTGATTACGATAAAAAAATGGTAACATTATCCTTATACGAAGATTCAAACATATATAATACACCAAAAAAATCTTTTAGAATACCATTTAACAAAATAAGTGACTACGTAAATAATTACCGTTTAAATTTAGAATCTAAAAATAGGTTATTTAAGTAATTTTTTAAATAAGTCTTTGGATATATCCATTTCTTCATGTTCCTCACCCATGATGGTTGAAATGATTTGTTTTTTACTTTCTAACATTTCATACATCATAGTATCAACGGTATTCTCAAAAATTGGATAATATACGTTTACGGTTGATGCCTGACCAATCCGATAAGCTCTATCCTCTGCTTGTGCATGGTTAGCAGGAACAAAATCCAAATCATTCATAATAACAACTTCAGCTTTGGTCAATGTGATTGCCGTACCAGCTGAAATTAAGTTACCCACGAATACCTTAACGTTGTCGTTATTTTGGAATTGGTCGATTGAGTTTTGTTTTTGAGTTCCGTTCATCTTACCATTATGACCAACAGCTAGTTTACCAAACTTACTCATTAAAGCGTTAAAAGAGTCTGTGAAGTTAGTGAATATAATCACCTTTTTACCTTGTTCCATTGCTTGTTCCGCCAACTCAACAGAATGTTCCACCTTCTTCAAAGAGATAAATTTACGTAAAACTATAAGTTCTACCATGTGTCTACCCGAACCTAAAGATTTACCTTCTGATTTAGCCCATTCTAAATAATCATCAAAAACACTTTCATAAGCCTTCATATCGTCTAACTCTAAATAATAAGGAGCAACAATTTTTGGTGGTAAATCTAAATGGTCTTCTTTAACCCTTCTTAAAATGTATTTTTTAGTTCTGTTATGAAGTTCTTCTAAATTAGAAGCACCGTCAGTCAACCATATTTGTTTCATTTTACCCGTCTTCAGCCTTTTATTGAATTTCTTAGCTGCACAGTATCTAAAAGCGAAGAATTGCCAATTAGCCGTTAATGGAGAATCACATAAAAATAAAAGATTAAAATAATCCATAGGTCTATTAGCAATCGGTGTTCCAGTTAGTAACCATCTACGTTCAACGTTTTCCGATATTTGGTTGATTATTTTAGTTCGTTGTGAACTTGAGTTTTTAACCATATGAGCTTCATCCAAAATAACCAAATCAAAACCAAAATCCACTAACTCTCTACGGATTTCATTTTCTTCGTATTTTTTACGACCATCTATTAAAGTATGGAAATTTT